>SMVB01224363.1_pt1 | contig 41553 bp, 36 predicted proteins | sample 2456461 | NCBI WGS metagenome assembly SMVB01 (sample SAMN11095934, study PRJNA526329) | marine sediment metagenome | biome: Marine sediment; feature: Surficial sediment; material: Deep marine sediment; isolation source: Hadal surficial sediment | place: Pacific Ocean | collected 2014-05 | depth...
GGAGATAGACCGCCGCCAGGACAGCGTGGGGGCCCAGGCCGGAGGTCAGGCGGACCAGCTCATCGGCGATGGCACGGGCTGTGCCCGTGTCCTTCAGGGCAACTCCCAGAGCCATGGTGCCCGCGATGAGGACAAGGAGCTTGAAGTCCACGGCGCTGTATACCTCCCGGGGACGCACGCATCCGCCAAGAACCATGAGAAGTGCCCCGGTCATGGCCGCGGGCAGGAGCGGGACGAGACCGGTGGTGATGGCCAGGACCACGCCGACCAGAATCGCCAGGGCCCAGGCAGACTTCGACTTGGGTGCTTTCACCGGGCGCGGTTGTTCCAGGAGAATGAACTCATCCACGTTCTGCAGCTGGTTCACCGCATCTTCATCACCGTACAGCAGAAGGATGTCCCCGGCGCGCAGCTCCATTTCGGTGACTTTGTCACGGAAATGGGTCCCTCGACGCTGCAGCGCCATGACCGTGACACGATAGAGGCGGCGGAAGCGGGCATCTCCCACCAGCACACCCACAAGAGGCGAATTGGGCAGGATGACAACCTCGGCCATGGTGGCCGCGGTGGGATCGAAGCGCAACTGCCCGCGGGCCAGTTCCGGCAGGATCTCCAGGCGATCCTCTCCCTGGACCGAGATGAGAGTGTCCACCACCCCGCGGCTCATCAGGACATCACCGGCCTGGATGACGATCTTGTCAAGGGGCGGCCAGAGGATCTGTTCGCCCCGGACCACCTGGAGGATGGTGAGATCCGGATGGCGGGCGAGGACCGACCTGGCAAGAGTGGATCCCACCAATGAGCTGCCCGCGCCCACCTGGATCTCGGTGAGATACTCCCGTGGAGCGCGTGGCCCCGCAGCGGATGAAACCGGGCGCCGCTCCGGCAGGAGGTGCCGGCCCGCCGTGAGCATGTAGATGATGCCCACAGCCGTGAAGATAAGGCCTATGGGCGCGAGTTCGAACATGCCCAGCGGGGGAAACCCGTTGTCCACGGCCAGGCCCGATACCAGGAGGTTGGTGGATGTTCCGATGAGTGTGCAGGTGCCACCGAAAATGGAGGCGAAGGAGAGGGGCATGAGCAGGCGGGATGGGCTGGTACCGAACTTATGGGCCAGAGAGATCACCAGGGGAATGAAGATCACCACCACGGTGGTGTTGTTGATGAATGCCGACATGGTGGCCGCTGTCAGCATCAGGAGGAAGAGCAGCAGCAGAGGGCCGCCCCGGGAAAAGCGGATCAGGCGTTCGGCCACGAAGGCCAGCGCACCCGTGTTGTTGAGGCCCGCAGCCAGAACGAACATGGCCGCCACCGTGAGCAGAGCCGGATGTGCGAAGCCCGCGAACGCCTGTTCGGGGGTGACCAGTCCCAGGAGAGTCACGGACACCATCAGTCCCATGCCCACCAGGTCGGCCCGCACCAGTTCGGTCACGAACAGGAAGAGAGCGAGGCCCATGAGGATCAGGACAGCAATCATCGCACCCATGGCCGGGTCGCCTAGCTTTCCAGGAGACCGTCAGGATCGGAGTTGGCCAGAACCGTCCGGTAGTACGGCAGCAGCTCCGTCTGATAAATGGATGCAAGGCCATCCATGAGTTCCAGGGGATCGTCGGAATACACCACCCGCGCCCCGGTGTCCTTCTGGATAAAAGATATGATTTGCTGGAGGTGGTCGGTGATCCCGCCCGTTCCCATGAGGGCACCGATAATCTTCGCTTCGTCGTAGGCGATGGCGAACTCCCCCAGGGTGCCTGAACGCCCTCCTGCCAGGATCACCATGTCGCAGGTGCGGATATTCTCGATTTCACGGCCCATGAGGCCGGATCCTGTGTAGATGATGACATCATACCCGCGACAGGGGGACCGGTATTTGAGCATGTGCTCGCCGAAGTTGAGGGCAGGGCTGATACCCACCACTGTGCCGCCTTCGGCGTTGGCCCCGCGCACCGCCTGGTGCGGCAATCCGGGGCAGGCGCCGGTGACCAGAACCCAGTTGCGCCGGGCGATCTCCTGTCCCAGCTGGTAGACCTTATCCATGACGCCGGGAGCAATGTCGCCGCCGGCGGAACCCATGACTCCCACAGCGATGCGATGCAGCTTGCTGGGGTCTTTATCTGGAGACAAGCCCATAGTGACCTCCCAACGCAGAGCGAAGCATCTTACCATGGCGGATTTGCTTCTCCCGGTTGTGCCCCTTAGATTCGTCTGGGGAGGAGGAATCCATGGAGAAGAGTCTGGCTGCCCGCGAGAAAATCGTGGCCCACCTCAGGGATGGCGAAATCTGCAAGGGATACACCCGCGATTTCGATGGTCTGCGGACGTCATTCCATGTCTACAGCCCGGAGAATCCTGTCTCCCGATCGTGCCGGATCGAACTGGATGAACTGAAGGCTCTTTTTTACGTGCGCAGCTGGAAAGGCCGCCCGGGGCGGGTGGAGCGCAGCTACTCCTTCGACCAGAAGCAACACCCAAGGGGCCGGCGTGCCGCCGTGCGGTTTCGTGATGGCGAGCGCATCTGGGGTTACGTCCTGGATGAAGAACCAGGTGATACGGGCTTCTTCCTGATCCCCGCCAACCCCCAGGATAACAACCTGAAGATCTTTGTGATCCACTCGGCCATGGAGGAGATTTCCTTTCTCCCTGACGAGGTCGAAACAAGCCACTGACTGCGCCTCATACCCAGGCCCCGGCTGTCCCATCAGCGTGGTAGGATTCCCCTCCATCAGGGGGAGAGTCCATGAGCCGAATCGAAAGAGAGAGCCTGCCCCTGGATGTCTTGTTTGTGGGCGGTGGACCTGCCGGCCTGGCGGGTGCTCTGCGCCTGCGCCAGTTGGTGGATGCCCATAACGCCGCAGGGGTCGGGGAGCCGCGGGAGCTGGAGATCGCGGTCATCGACAAGGCTCGGGAGCCAGGCAGCCATGGCATCTCAGGCGCGGTCTTCGATGCGGTCTACCTGCGCGAATTGATCCCCGATTGTATGGAGAAGGGCGCGCCACTGGAGCGCCAGGTCGGCGAAAATATCTACGCCATTCTCAGTCGTGGCAAGGCCCTGCCCATCCCCAACCTGCTGGTGCCGCGCCAGAACCGCAACATCGGTGATTACTGGACCATCTCCCTCGGGCGCATGGCCAGATGGCTGGCCGGGCAGGTCGAGGAGGCGGGCGTCTATGTCTTCCCGGATACCTGCGGAGTCGAGATCCTCTATGACCGGGAGGGCAGGGTCAACGGCGTGCGCACCGGCGACAAGGGCCTGGACAGAGATGGTCGTCCCAAGGCCAATTTCGAGCCGGGACTCGACCTGCGGGCGCGGGTGACGGTCTTCTGCGAGGGCCCGCGGGGGACTCTGGCCGAGGACCTGATCAAGAAGTTCGAACTGCGTGCCGAGTGCAACCCGCAGATCTATTCCCTGGGAGTCAAAGAGACCATTCGTGTACCACGGGCAACGTCTGGACGTGGCACGGTGGTCCACACCATGGGGTACCCGTTGCCCGGGTATGCTTTCGGCGGCGGCTTTCTCTATGAGCTGGCTGATAATCACTACACACTCGGGCTCGTGGTCTCTCTGGATCACGGCAACCCGGCGCTGGATGTCCAGCATGAGTTCAACCTCTGGAAGGCCCACCCTTTCATTCGCCGTTATATCGACGGCGGCGAGGTGGTCTCCTATGGGGCCAAGGTGATTCCCGAGGGGGGCTATTTCTCCCTCCCCCGGCTTTACGCGCCGGGCGCTCTTCTGTGCGGAGACTCGGCCGGCTTCGTCCATGTCAGCCAGCTCAAGGGCATTCATCTGGCCATGAAGAGTGGCATGCTGGCCGCCGAAAAAGCATTTTCCGCCCTGGCCGCCGATGATGTCTCCGCCGAAGGCCTTAAGGGTTACCAGGATGCGATCCATGAGCATGCCATGACCCGCTCTCTCTGGCGGGATCGCAATTTTCGGCAGGCTTTCCGCCATGGCCTTCCTGTCGGTCTCGTCCTGTCCCGGATCTACAGCATGCTGGGCGGAGGGCCGCGCCGGCGTCCCCGGGTTGAAGAGGACCACAAGGCATGGCGGAACATCTCCCATTTCAAGCCCCGGCCGGAACCGCCTCGTGATGATCTGCTTCTGGACAAATTGACCGATGTGGATCGATCAAGGACCGAACATCGCGAGGATCAACCCAGCCATATCAAGATTCTCAACCCCGACCTCTGTGTCACCACCTGCCTGCCGCGCTATGGCCAGGCACCCTGCACCCACTTCTGCCCTGCCCAGGTTTATGAACTTGAGGAGGCGGAAGGAACGCCGTTCATCCGGGTGAACTTCAGCAACTGTGTCCACTGCATGACCTGCGTCATCGTGGATCCCTGCCCCAGCGGTCAGGTGAAGGGGATGCAGAACATCCAGTGGCGGGCGCCAGCCGAAGGCGGCCCGCGCTACCAGCTTCTCTGAGAGCACCTCCCCCGGGGCCGGCCGGCTCAGGAGGCCGGTTTCTCATCTCGAGGTGAGGACGGCGCAGGCTCCAGGGGGGCATCCATCCGGTGGGCGCGCAAGGCCGCACAGATCTCCTCGGCATGGGCCAGAGGCCCTCGGTGCCCGAAGGTTTCTCCGCCAGGGGGAAGAGGAGCGTGTTGAGAACTCGTCCCGCAGGTGTTCCCGGGCGCGCTGAACGTCGGCCAGAGTGATCACTTCAGATTCCGGGTGGGGATGACCAGTCCGTGGCGGCGGGCGGCCGCCTCCGCGTCCTCATAGCCGGCATCGGCATGGCGCAGGATCCCGGTGGCCGGGTCGGTGGTCAGAACCCGCTGAAGGCGCCGCGCCGCCTCATCCGTGCCGTCCGCGACCACCACCATGCCGGCATGGAGGGACATGCCCATGCCCACGCCGCCGCCATGATGCACGGAGACCCAGGTGGCGCCGGCGGCGGTATTGACCAGAGCGTTGAGAATGGGCCAGTCGGCGATGGCATCGGAGCCGTCCTTCATGGCCTCGGTCTCCCGATTGGGTGAGGCGACGCTGCCGGCATCCATGTGATCCCTGCCGATGACCACAGGGGCGCTGATGGTGCCGTCGGCGACCATGGCGTTGATGCGCAGGCCGAAACGGGCGCGTTCGCCCTGACCCAGCCAGCAGATCCGGCAGGGGAGCCCCTGGATGGTCACCTGCTCCGCGGCCAGGCGAATCCAGCGGCCCAGGGCTTCGTCCTCGGGAAACTCCTCCAGGAGGGCGCGATCGGTGGCGGCGATATCAGCAGGGTCACCTGAGAGAGCGACCCAGCGGAACGGGCCCTTCCCCTGGCAGAACAGGGGACGGATATATTCAGGAACAAATCCCGGAATACGGAAGGCGTCGCGCTGTCCACCCTCCACGGCGCCGGCCCGGAGATTGTTGCCGTAGTCGAAGGTGATGGCGCCACGATCCAGAAGTTCCAGCATGCCGGTCACGTGCTCTGCCATGGTTCGGATCGCAGCTTTGCTGTGGGCCTCCGGGTCGTCCCGGCGCAGGGTCAGGGCCTCCTGGTAGGAGATCCCATTGGGAACATATCCGTTGAGTGGGTCATGAGCCGATGTCTGATCCGTGACCACGTCCGGAAGGATGTTGCGGCGCACCAGTTCACCCACGACGTCGGCGGCGTTGGCACAGACGGCCACAGACAGGGGCGTGCCGGCTTGCCGCGCTTCCAGGCAGAGGGCAAGGGCCTCGTCCAGGTCGCCGGCCCGCCGATCCAGGTAGCGGCTCTCCAGGCGGCGGCTGATGCGGCGGGGGTCGACCTCCGCCACCAGGCAAACGCCGCCGTTCATGGTCACGGCAAGTGGCTGGGCGCCACCCATGCCGCCCAGGCCACCGGTGAAAGTGAGGCGTCCCTTGAGGCTGCCCTGAAAATGGATGCGGGCCAGAGATGCCAGCGTTTCATAGGTTCCCTGAAGAATGCCCTGGGTCCCGATATAGATCCAGGAGCCCGCTGTCATCTGGCCGTACATGGTCAGTCCGGCTCGTTCGAGATCGTTGAAAATGTCCCAGGTGGCCCACGCCGGGACCAGCATCGAGTTGACCAGGAGAACCCGGGGCGCGTCCTGGTGTGTCGTCAGGATACCCACCGGTTTTCCCGACTGGATCAACAGGGTCTGGTCGTTTTCCAGCCGGCGCAGGCTGGCCACGATGGCGTCGAAGCAGGCCCAGTTGCGTGCCGCTCGCCCGGTTCCGCCGTAGACGATCAAACGGTCTGGATCTTCGGCCACCTCCGGGTCCAGGTTGTTCATGAGCATCCGCAGAGCGGCCTCCTGCGCCCAGCCCTTGCATGAGATTTCCTTTCCCCGGGGAGCGCGAACGGTGCGCGCTCCGGCGGGGCGACTGTCTGCGGGTGGGGTGCTGCTTGCTCCTGCCATGGTGGGTCTCCTTGCCGCCGGGTTCGGCTCTCCCTCAGAGAAGCTTGCCGCTGGCGGCTCCGGCCGCAGCCGCCAGCGTACCTTCGGCCAGTAGTTCCCGGGTCTGTTCAATAAGGGGCGTGAGGGTTCGGTCCCTGGCCAGGGCCGGCACATGCTGGCGCAGGGCGGCCAGCGCGGCAGCCACCCCCTTGCCGGGTTTCAACGGTGCCAGAAACTCCAGCGCCTGGCCAGCTGCCAGCGTCTCGATGGCCAGGACGGTGCAGCAGTTGCCCACCACCTGGGCCGCCTTGCGCGCCGCCCAGGTGCACATGGAGACATGGTCTTCCTTGTCACCAGAGGTGGGGATGGAGTCGACGCTGGCCGGGTGAGCCAGTGTTTTGTTTTCCGAGACCAGGGATGCGGCCGTGACCTGAGCGAGCATGAGACCGGAATGCAGACCCGGATCGGGGGTGAGAAACGCCGGCAGACCGGACAGGGCCGGGTTGACCAGCCGCTCCATCCGGCGCTCCGATATGGAGGCCAGGTCGGCCATCACGATGGCCATCAGGTCCATGGCGTAGCCCACGGGCGCGCCGTGAAAGTTGCCGCAGGAGATCATCTCGTCGCGTTCCGCGAACACCAGTGGATTATCGGTGCTGGCGTTGGCTTCCAGCGTCAGCACATTCTCCACATAGGATAAGGCGTCCCGTACAGCGCCATGGACCTGGGGCATGCAGCGCAGAGCGTACGAATCCTGGACCCGGTCACAATCTGCATGGGAGGCCGCGATCTCCGAATCCGCCAGAAGGCGGCGTAGATTCCCGGCACTGAGTCCCGGGCCGGTATGGCGGCGGGCTTCTTGGACAGCTGCGTCGAAGGGGCGGGCGGAACCCTTGAGGGCCTCCAGGGACATGGCTCCCGCCAGGTCGGCCATGGTCACCAGCCGGCGCGCCTCCAGAAGGGCGAGAGCGCCGATGGCCGTGCTGACCTGGATGCCATTGATCAGGGAGAGTCCCTCTTTGGCCGCCAGGCGTACAGGAGAAAGCCCTGCCTGGGACAAGGCGAGAGCGGCGGGGAGCTCCTGCCCGCCCATCTCGACCTTTCCTTCCCCCATGAGGGCCAGGGCGATACGCGCCAGCGGTGCCAGATCCCCCGAAGCACCCACCGAGCCCTGCTCAAGGATGCGCGGGTGAATACCGTGATTGAGCATGGCCAGGAGCGTGTCCACGGTTTCAGGGCGAATGCCCGAATGTCCTCTGGCCAGCGCGTTGGCGCGCAGAAGCATGGCGGCTCGCACCTGCGCCCGCGCCAGCGGACGGCCGACGCCGGCGCAGTGGCTGCGCACAAGATTGCATTGCAACTCCTCCAGCCGGTCCACCGGCACCCGCACGCTGGCCAGGTGGCCAAAACCTGTATTCACGCCGTAGACGGCAACGTCGCCTGCTGCCCGGCGGTCGACGACCTGGCGGGACGCGGACATCCGCTGGCGGGCCGCAGGTGACAGCCGGGCAGAACCATGGCCGCTCGCAACAGTGGCAAGCTGGTCCAGGGTCAGGGACTGGCCGTCCACGAGGACGACGGAACGATCTGGCTCGGGCATAGGAACTCTCTGCCGCCCGCAATCGGGCTGAGTCAGTTTACCACGGCATTCTCGTCCAGAGGAGTGGATGGCCTCTCCACGCCTCTGGCTCTATATTCTCTCAGGAGAGAATCGTGCCATGCTCGTGCGTTGCCCACAGTGTCGAATGGAGATCCGCCTCGCCGGTTTCGATGCCCACCAGAGGGTTGTCACTTATCTCTGCAATCGCTGTGCCGAGATCGTTCATATCGACCTGATCCTGGATGAGGTCAAGAGTACCGCGGCCGCGACATCGTTCCAGCGGATCCGCCAGGGGCGCACCATTCTCGTGGCTGACGATTCATCCGCCCTGTGCAGCGTGGCGGCCGAGATCCTCCGGCAGGAAGGGCACCGGGTGCTGCTGGCTGCCAACGGTGACGAGGCTCTGGAGCAGCTCGAGCGCCATCACCCTGACCTGCTCATCACCGGTCTCATGTTGCGAGGCGTGGGCGCTGTTGAACTGCTGCGTCGCCTGCGGACTTCCAGGAGGCTGGGCGGTACCCGTGTTCTGATCATGAGCCAGGTCGCCAAACCGGAGATGGTTCATCATCTGGCGACCCTGGGCGCGGATGGATTCCTTGACCAGGAACGACTGGTGGAGACGCTGGTCTTTCGTGTGGGCCAGGTTCTGGATGACGCCCCCGGCCCCCGGCCCCGGATGAGTCAGACGGCCTGAATCCCCGGCTTCCCGGACCAGCCTCGGGTCAATTCCTATATGGTAGAGTGCGGCGCGCAGGGAGCGCCAGGCTCGCTCCAGATCCGGAATCGAGACGCTCATGGCTCATGCCATTGTCATCGGCGCCCAGTGGGGCGACGAAGGAAAAGGCAAGATCGTTGACCTGCTCTGCCCGCGGGTGGATGTGGTGGTTCGTTTCCAGGGAGGTCCCAATGCCGGCCATACGATCTCGGTGGCCGGCCGGAAAACCTTCCTGCATCATATCCCTTCCGGCATCCTGCACGCCGGGAAGATCTGCCTTCTGGGCAACGGCATGGTCATCGACCCCCGGGGATTTCTGGAGGAAGTGAATTCCTTGCGCGCGGCCGGTATCGATCTCAAGGGCCGTCTTTTTCTCTCGGATCGGGCCCAGATCATTTTTCCGCACCACAGGGATTGGGATGGCCTGACCGAAGATGACAGCGCGCAAAAGATCGGCACAACCCGGCGTGGCGTGGGCCCGACGTATCAGGCGAAGATCATCCGTGTCGGCCTGCGGGGCGCCGACCTGAACGACCCGGACGAGTTGCGCCGCAGGTTGGCGGCGGCTCGCCGTCTGGACCCCGCGTGGCCCCCAGGGGAGGAGGATGGCGGTCTGGAGGCCATCATGGCGCTGGCCCGTGACTACCACAGGCAACTGGCTCCCTACCTGGATGACACCACAAGCCGTCTCCACGACCTGCTGGACACCGGCTGCCGGGTTCTCTTCGAAGGCTCCCAGGGCACCATGCTGGACGTGGACCATGGCACCTATCCCTACGTGACCTCATCCAACACGGTGGCCGGCGCGGCCTGCGCCGGCGCCGGTGTGGGCCCTGGCGTTCTTCAGGGTGTCGTGGGCGTTTTCAAGGCCTATGCCACCCGGGTCGGCGAAGGGCCCATGCCCAGCGAAGAGCACGGTGAGAAGGGCGATCTCCTTCGGGAGCGGGGCCACGAATTCGGGACCACAACCGGTCGCCCGCGGCGTTGCGGCTGGTTTGATGCCGTGGCGGGACGGCACTCTGTGCGTGTCAATGGCCTGAAACTGGGCGCCCTCACCCTGCTCGATGTCCTCGATGTGCTGGACGAGATTCCCATTGCCGTCGCCTACGACACGCCGGCAGGGCGCAGCAAGCGGGTGCCTGCTTCGGTGACCCAACTGGCCGCCGCCCGTCCGGTCTACGAAATCGTTCGTGGCTGGCAACAGGACACCAGCGAATGTCGCTCCTGGATGGATCTTCCCCCGCGGGCCCGCGACTTCGTGGAGAAGCTGGAACAGCTCCTGGGTATTCGCTTTGCCGTGGTGTCGGTGGGACCGGATCGGGAGCAGACCATCATCCGTGATGCCGCAGCTCTGGATGCCCTCTTCGCTTGAAACGGGCTGCCGCCGCCTGCGGCACATTGTCCAGAAAGCGCATATCTTCCACCGTGAGGGTCACGGCGCCGAACTCCACCTGGACCCGGCCGCGAAGCAGGTAAGGGCGGGTGTGGGTCAGCATGGTACAGAACCTGCGGTAAACATCAGGAAAGAAAATCGTCTCGTACAGGGCGCTGGTGTCCTCGAAGGAGATGAATTCCATCTGCTCATGGCTGCGAGTGTTGACCACCTTGCCGGTCACATACCAGCCCACTGTGTGCACGGTCTGGCCCACATGGCGAGCCAGGTCGCAGGCGTGGACGGTGGGCACCTGCACCATCTGACGGCCGTAGAGAGTGAGAGGATGGCGGGAAGCGAGAAAGCCCAGGGCGTCCACCTCATGTCGCAGGATCGTGGCCTGATCCGGCTGGGGTGCGTCGGGCACCGGCGCCAGGGGCGTCGCGAAAACAGGCAGGAGGGGTAGGCCTGGCCCGTTCCGCCCCCGGCGCCCCTGTTCCCATTCCAGGGCCTGCCAGGCCAGTTGCGGGCGGGTGCGACCGCAGGCGATGCTGTCGCAGGCGCCGGCGCGAATCAGCAGGCGGATATCGGCCGGGTCCGGATCCAGGCGGCGGAGCAGATCTTCGCAGGAGCGGTACGCACCGCGGCGGCGCTCATGCACCAGCGCCTCCTGGGTTGCCCGGGTGAGGCCCCGGATCTGCATGAGTCCGATGCGCAGGCGCCGGTGGTGGCCGCGGTAGGGAATATGGCTTCGATTGACATCGGGAAGCAGGACCTGGAGTCCCATGCGCCGGCACTCGGAGATATAGGCGAAGGTGGAGTAGTAACCGCCCCTGTTGGTGAGGACACCGGCCATGAACTCCGCCGGGTGATGAGCCTTCAGGTAGGCCGACTTGAACGAGACCAGGGCGTAGGACGCCGAGTGGGGCTTGCAGAAGGAGTAGCCGGCAAACGACAGGATCATGTGCCAGACCGCATCCACGACCTCGGGCCGGTAGCCGCGCGCCAGAGCACCCGCGTGGAAACGGTGTTTCTGGTCGCGCAGGCGCCGGCTCCTGTCCTTGCGCGCCAGGGTTTTGCGCAGACCGTCGGCGCTGGCAGCGTCCAGGCCTGCCATGGCCATGGCCACGCGGGCCACGTCCTCCTGGTAGACCATGATGCCGTAGGTTCGGGGCATGAGCCGGTCCATGAGCGGGTGGAGGGACCGGTAGCGGCCGCCGTGGAGGCGGCGGACATACTCGCGAACATATGTGTTGGCCGCCGGGCGAATGATGGATGAGTGGATCACCAGATGCTCGAAATCACCATGGCCGGTCTTGATTTGCAACTGCCGCATGGCCGGGGATTCGACATAGAACACCCCCACGGTGTCGCCCCGGGCCAGAAGATCCCGGGTGCGCCGGTCTTCCAGGGGATTGAACTCGGGATAGGGAATGTCGATGCCCTGGTTCGCCTTGACGGCGGCCAGAGCGTCGCGGATGACCGCCAGGGATCTGTTGCCCAGAAGATCAATCTTGACCAGGCCCGCGGCTTCGGCAGCGTCTTTATCCCACTGGATGATGTTCACGCCCTTGGCGGAGGGTTGCATGGCCACGTGGTCGGCCACGTGGGACGGGACAATGACGACTCCGCCGGGGTGGACCGAGAGGTGCCGGGGAATCCCTTCCAGGCGGGCGGCCCAGTTGATGATTTCCGGCCAGGGTGATTGCAGATCAAGGTCCCGAAAGAGAGGGTGGCTGCGCATGAGCTCGCGGATGCTGCCATGGTGCCAGGTGCGGGCCAGACGCCGGGTGAGGGTCGCGATCTCAGCGGCCGGCAGGCCGAAGACCTTGGCTGTTTCGCGCACCGCCGCCCGCCCGCGAAAGCAGACGCGGGTGCATACCATGGCCGCCCGCTGGCGGCCATAGCGGGCGAAGAGGGCCTCCAGAACCTGATCCCTCTCGTCCCAGGCAAAGTCCACATCGATGTCGGGTGGGTCCCTGCGCCCGGCGTTGAGGAAGCGCTCGAAAAAGAGATTATGACGCACCGGATCCACATGCGTGATGCCCAGCGTATAGGCGATGAGGCTGGCTGCCGCCGAGCCGCGGCCGCAGGTGCGCGGCCAGCGGGAGACGATGTCATGCACCACCAGGAAGTAGCCGCTGAATCCCTTGGTGGCCACCAGGGCAAGCTCGTGGTCAAGCCGCCGACGGTGAACCTGTGTGACGCGCGTGTAGCGGCGGGCCATGCCCGTTTCACATTTGCGCCGCAACTCCGCCAGCGCCTGCTCATCACTGAGATGGCGGAAGCGGGGAAAGACCGCCTCACCCCAGGGGGGACGGGACAGGGTGCAGTCACGGGCGAGGCGGGCGGTTTGTGCGACCGCTTCCGGGCAATCCACAAAAGCCCTCCGGACCTCTGTTGGGGACATGAGCCAGGACAGATGCGGGGCGGTCTGGGACGCGGGCAGGCGGGAGAGCCGGGTGTTGAGAGCTATGGCGCGCAGCAGGCGGTGCAGGGGATGATCCCGGGGATTGACAAAGAAGACGGATGGTGCGGCCACCGTCGGCAGACCCGAGCTGTGGGCGAAGGCCAGGAGTTCCTGGCGCGGACCGTGGCGGGGAAGAGCCACGTACAGGCTCTGGCACCCGCTGGCGCGCGCCAGGTGCGCCAGGAGGCCTGGATTCTCGGCAAGAACCACGAGACCGGCACGATCTTCCCGCAGGGCCGTGGCCAGGGAGAAGGAGGGGTCGCCAAGGCGGGCTGTGAGGATGTGGTTGAGGCGCCGCCAGCCGTCCGAGTTGCGCACCAGGAGCGTGGCCGGAGGTTCGTTCACCGGGCAGATCTCTGCCCCCAGGATCGGGCGCAGCCCCGCGGCCTGTGCTTCTTCCCAGAATGAAACGGCTCCGCCGACGCTGTTGGTATCGGTGAGGGCGAGAGCTTCGCAGCCGTGGCTGGCGGCGGCGCGGCACAGGTCCTTCACGGTTGCGGTGCCGCGCAGGAGCGAGTGATGGGAATGGACCCGTAGGGGTACGTAATTGCCGGCGGGAAAGTCCATGGAGAAAGTATAGCGAAAGTACAGACAGGTGGGAGCCCCTATGGTGTCATCAGGATATGGCCTGACGTGGGGTCCCTGATGCGCCCCCCTGCCCGTCGGGCGGGGTGAGCAGGGTCGGGCCCGGATGCCGCATGCCATGGCGGCCACCGGGGTTCAGGAAGAGAGGTGCTGTTTGCCTGGAGGCAACTCCCTGCGCGCCCATGGGGCGCTGCTGGCGGTGGCGTTCATCTGGGGCGCGAGCTTTCCGCTGGTCAAGATCGCTCTGGATGATGCCAGTCCGCTGCTGTTTCTGGCGTTGCGCTTTCTCCTGGCGACCTTGCTGGCGCTGCCGCTCTTCCCGGCCCTGCGGGGACGCTGGGTGCGGGGCGAACTGGCGGGAGGCATGGCTCTCGGTGTCCTGCTGGGGGGGGCCTTCATTTTTCAAACCCTGGGACTGGCGCAGACCACGCCGTCACGATCGGCTTTTCTGACTTCTTTGTACGTTGTGTTCGTTCCGCTTCTGTCATTGCCGGTGACGGGGCACCGGCCCCGGGCAGCCTCCTGGTGTGGCGCCATCCTGGCTCTTGGCGGCCTGGCGCTCATGACCAGAGACGGTGCGCTGTTCCGCTGGCAGCCGGGGGACCTGCTCACCCTGGGCTGCGCCCTGGCTTTCGCCCTGCATATTCTGGGTGTCGGCCTGCTCACGGCCCGGCACGATTTCCGCCGTCTCTTCGTGGTTCAGATCGCCACGGCCGCTGTCCTGTTGGCCATGGTCACGCCTCTGGAGGCGGTCCGCTGGCAGCCCAGCAGCCGTCTGGCCGGTGCGGTGCTTCTCACCGGTGGCCTGGCCACTACCCTGGCCTTCTATGTGCAGAACAAAGTCCAGAGCCGGACCTCTGCAGCCCGTACCGCCATCATCTTCGCCATGGAGCCGGTGTTCGCAGCACTGGTCATAGCCCTGCTGGCAGGCGGCCACTGGGATCTCTCACGGACTCAGACCCTGGGTGCGGCACTCATCGTCGGTGGCCTGCTCGTTGCGGCCCTGGGGACACGGGCCTCGGATCCTCAGGCGCCCTCCGGACCGGGTGCGGGCCCCCGGCGGCGCACCGCGTCCTCGCCGTAACGCTGGCGGATGCAATCCAGGGCCCGGGACAGGGCCCGATCCCGGGTACCGGGAGCGTCCTGGAAAAGAGCAAGCTGCTGTTCCTGGCGGCGTAGATCGGTCAGGACCAGCTCCATCCAGCGGATACGCACCCTGCGGGTGGTGAGAGCATCGAGGGCAGGGCACAGCCGCAGGAAAAGATCCCGGTCCCCGGCGGTGCGCGACTCAAGGCGTACGCCGCGCGCTGCGTAGCGCCCGTCGCCGCCACGCACGTGCAGGCGTGCCGTGGTGGCGGCCAGGCCGGCGCGGCGAAGAAGGCGGCCGCCTCGTTCCACCAGCAGGAAGAGCGTGGCGCGCAGGATGTCGTCGTCAAGGCTTTCCCGGGCCAGGGTTTCTTCCACGCGGATGAGCGGTTGCCGCGCTGCCGGCCGCACCGGCGCATCATCCTGTCCCCGGGACTGCCGGAACAGGGTGTAACCATGTCTCTGGAAGGCCAGCAGCAGGCGGGAAAGGGGCAGGGCTGCGATATCCAGGATCCGGCGGAGATTGAGATCGGCCAACAGGCGCCGCTGGTGGGACTGGCGGACCGCCGGCAGAAGAGGCGCCGGCAGAGGCGATAGAAAGGATGCTTCCTGGCCGGGGCGCACGTCGGCCAGTTCCCGCGCCGGGGTGATGCGGCAGGCCACACCGCTGACCAGCTTGTTACTGGACAGGCCCATGCTGCATGGAAGGCCGAGCCGGGAGAGTACCTCGCGCTGGATGCGGGCGGCGGTATCCCGGCTGTCTCCCAGCAAGCGGGACGTGCCTGTCAGGTCGGCGAAGATGCCGCCGGCGATCACCGGTTCAACCAAGGGCGCATAGGCAGCGGCGAGGTGGGTCAGAGCGGCTCGGGCGCGGTCCTGCAGATTGGCGTCGGGCGGGACGAGGATCAGGCGCCGGCAGAGGGCCCGCGCCTCGGCAAGACACATGCCGGTGCGCACACCGTCGCCGCGGGCTTCCTGAGAAACTGCGGCGATGACGGCCCGGGGCGAGCGCCGGCTGAGGATGGCCACCGGGCGCCCGCGGAGGGAGGGGTCGTGGACCCTCTGCACCGCCACGGGGAAGGCGGTGATCTGAAGATGGAGAATGCGCCGTTCCATTCCTGTTCTGGCTCGTTGCCGGATTCATGGGTGAGAAAAACAAAGTATACGAATAAAACACGAAAGTCAAGATGTCCACTGTCCGGGTGGTGAGAGCGGGGGAGAAACCGGGCCGTGGAAATCCGGAGCTGCGGCTCAGAGACGGTAGAGCAGCCAGTAGACGGTGACGCCGGTGATGGAGACGTACAGCCAGATAGGCAGGGTCCAGCGGGCCAGGCGGCGGTGCCGGGAGCGCTGGTTGCGAAGGGCGGCCACGATGGTGAGAATGGCCAGGGGGGGGACGATAGCCGCCAGCAAGGTATGACTGATGAGAATACTGAAGTAGATGGCACGGATGACGCCGGTGCCAGTGAACGCGGTGGAACCGTGAATGGCATGATAGGTGAGGTAGCTCACCAGGAACAGGGTGGAGGTGGCAAAGGCCGCGAGCATGCAGATCCTGTGGCTGCGTTCACGCCCGGCGCGGATGAAGCCGTAGCCGGTGAGGATCAGGATGCCGCTGAGTGCATTGAGTGCCGCGTTGAGTGCCGGGAGCTGGGCGGTGGTCACTTTCCAGGACCGTCGGCCCGGGTACGCACCAGCAGGACGGCGGTGGCCAGGGTGGCGGCGGCGAACAGTGCGGTGATCCCCAGAGACATGGCCAGGCTCGGCCCCGGTGCGGCGGGAGCGCCAAGGGCCAGGCGCACGGCGCGCACACCATAGGTGAGTGGATTGATGGTCATGACCAGTCGCAGCCAGGGCGCCGTTCCAGCCAGCGGGAAAAAGGCGCCACTGAGAAGCCACATGGGGAGGAGGCCCAGGTTCATGACCATGTGAAAGCCCTGGGTGGAGTCCATGCGCCAGGCCATGCAGAAGCCGATACCGGTCAGCGCCAGGCTGATCCCGGTCAAGGCGAGGAGGGCCAGAAAGATGCTGCTGACGGAGAGGGGCAGGCCTGCCAGGGGTGCCGCCAGGAGGACCAGGCCCGCTTCGCCCACGGCCAGGATCGTGGCGCCCAGGACCTTGCCCAGGACGATGGCCAGGCGCGGCACCGGTGAGGCGAGAACCGCCTGCAGGAATCCGGCCTGGCGATCCTCGATGATGGAGATGGTTGAAAAGACGGCCGTGAACAGGATGACCAGGACCAGGATCCCGGGGAATGACCAGGTCAGATAATCGCTTCCCGCGCTGGTTCCGGGGACCTGAAACGAGGCGCGAAAGCCTGTGCCCAGCAAGATCCAGAAGAGAAGCGGTTGCAGGGCGGAACTGATGAGGCGGCTGCGCTGGCGCACGAAACGCAGGATTTCCCGCTCCAGGAGGGAGATCATCGGCCCCAGGAAGCCGGGGCGGGCGGCCAGGGTGGCGTTCATGATGGTTCTTGGGCCTGATCGTCTTCGAACCGGTGGCCTGTTCGTTTCACGAAGACATCCTCGAGGGTGGGAGCCTGCACGGTGATCGCCGCTATCTGGGAGGCGAACGCTGAGGCCAGGCGCGGTACCAGCGCGTGGCCGTCAGCGTGCTCGATTCGCACTGCGCCGTCGAGGACTTGGGCGTCGATCTTCATCCGGTCGTTGATGGCTCGGGCCAGGTCCCCGGGTTTGTCGGCCCGGATGGTGACAATGGTGCCGTCCATGGCGGCGCGCAGGTTCGCCGGTGTGTCCAGGGCGACCAGCCGGCCTTCATCCAGAATCGCCAGCCGGTCACAGAACTCTCCCTCCTCCATGATGTGGGTGGTGACCAGGACAGACAGGCCGGTTTCGCCGCGCAGCTTGTCCAGGTAGCGCCAGAGGTCGCGGCGGGCGCGAGGATCCAGTCCGGCGGAAGGTTCATCCAGGAGGAGCAACCCCGGCCGGTGGAGAATGCCCCGGGCCAGATCGGCGCGGCGCTTGAGGCCTCCGGAGAGTTGTCCCACGCGCTGTCGCCGGCGGTCTGAGAGCCCGAGGCTGGCCAGCAGTTCTGTGACCCGTTGGGACCGCTGGCGACGCGGGACCCCCTGCAGGCGGGCATGATGCCGAAGGTTCTCCTCCACGGTCAGCATGTCGTCAAGGGCCGGAGCCTGGAAGACGATCCCGATCCGTGAACGCACGGCATCCGGATGCGTTGCAACATCGTGGCCGAAGACCGAGGCCTGACCCGCAGCCGGAGTCAGGAGCGTCGACAGAATGCGAAAGAGAGTCGTCTTGCCGCTGCCGTTGGGCCCCAGCAGGCCGAAGAATTCACCTGGAGACATCTGGAACGAGACACCGTCCAGGGCGCGGTGCTTGCCATAGGTATGGACCAGTTCCCTCACCTGCACCGGCACATCCGCGGGTTCCACTCGGTTCATCATCAGGCTCCCGTCCTGTCCATGAGAAGAAGCCCCCAGAGAAGAGGCAGGTAAATGACCGAGGCCAGGAGCAGCCTGCGGGCTGATTCCCGAGTACGTTGCCGCGCGAAGAGGAAGCCGGCGACGTTCAGCCCCAGGCCCAGCAGGACGGCCCCTGCCAGATAGCTTCCGCCGGCGAGCCCGAGGGTCGACGGCAGGAGGCTGACCGGCAGGAGAGCCGCATTGTAGATGATCACCTGCAGGGCGGTGAAATGCCCGTCGGTATCCACCACCGGCAGCATGGGCATGCCCCCGCGGCGATAGTCGTCGCGGTAAAGGAACGCAATGGCGAGGAAGTGGGGCATCTGCCAGAGGAAGACGATGGCGAACAGGACCAGGGCCGGTGAGGCGAGGGTACCTGTGGCCGCGGCCCAGCCGCCTACAGGCGGCAGGGCCCCGGGAATCGCCCCCACGACGGTGGCCAGAGACGTGAATTTCTTCATGGGCGTGTAGATCAAGCCATAGGTGACCAGGGTCAGGCCCGCCAGCGCTGCGGTCAGGAGATTCACCGCGAAAGCGAGAATCAGAAGGCCGCCGGCACTGAGCAGGAGGCCCAGGAAGAGAGCCTCGGCCGGCCGTATACGCCCCGACGGCAGCGGGCGGTTCGCGGTGCGCCGCATGGAGGCGTCACTCTCGCGCTCCAGCACCTGGTTGAGGGCGCCGCTGCCTGAGGAGACCAGGGCGGTGCCGGCCAGCAGGGCGATGGCGGTCAGCCCGAAGGCGCCGCCGGCCAGGACGAAACCCACCAGAGCCGTCAGCACGATCAAGAGCGTGATGCGCGGTTTGGTCAATGCCAGCAGGTCCTGGATGCTGATCCGGACCAGCGCCATGCGTGCCTCGAGAACCGTCATCCGTGGCTCCCGGAGAGGACGGCCTGGGAGGGATGGAGGCTGGCCACCGAGCCTGATGCCTTGGCCTGCAGCCCGCGACGGGTCTCGATGGCGCCCCATACGGCAACCCCCAGGGAGAGCGTGCCCCCGAGGACGTGCAGGCTGGTGATGAGCGGGGATTTGCCCGTCCAGATGGTCAGCCCCCCCAGGGTCACCTGCAGGGGCAGGAGCAGGGCGAGGCTCACTGTCGGCGCCAGCAGGCGGGCACACCGTCCGCTGGCACGCATACTGGCGGCCAGCAGCGGTAGCGACACGGCCAGAACAAGGAGAGCCCCGAGACGATGGGAAAAATGAAGGATCACAGGCCAGGTCTCAAGGGGTGGCAGCAAGCGGCCGAAGGCCAGGGGAAAGTCGGGGATGGCCAGACCGGCGCCTGAGTGGCGCATGAGAGCGCCCATGAGCATTTGTCCGTAGAGAACAGCCGCCAGAACGTGCCAGCCCCGTCTGAGGGCACGTGGTGCCGGCTGCACGGGATCGTCCTGCACATGAGTCCTGGATGTGAGGCGCCACAGCAGAACAAGTCCGGCGAAGAACAGGTTGGCCATGGCGGCGTGGGCTACGGACACGGCCGTGGGGAGCAGGAGCAAAACCGTCAGGCCACCCAGGGCGGCCTGCAGAAGCACCAGGCCCAGAGCCGCAGTGGTGAGATGTCGCACCGTGGCGCGGGGTTCGGTGCGCCATGCCATGACCATCAGGAGCGTGGTCAGGAGAGCGACCGCGCCGGCGATGAGACGGTGGCCGTGCTCGTAGAAGACACCGCCCACCATGCGTGGAAAGAGTGTGCCGTTGGACAGAGGCCAATCCGGTACGGCCAGGCCTGAACCGGTGCTGGTGACCATGCCGCCCGCGAAGACCAGAATCGCAGTTGCCGACAGGGTCAGCAGAACCAGGCCATGGAAGATACGGCGGCCGCGGGTCACAGTGCCATCCGGCCGGTGAGGATCAGAGAGCCCAGGACCACGGCCAGGACGGTTGCCGGGATCAGTGTCCAGACCAGGCGCGTCGCCGGGCGGACACCGGAATCCGGTGTCCGCGGCCGGCGCAGGATCGTAAACAGGATCGCGGAGAAGAGGATGAAGAACCCCCCTGCGCCCACGGCCGTCAGAATCAGAGCGACCCGTGTGACGGTCATGCCGTTTCCTGTGTGCGCAGGGATTCCGGCGCGGACGCCGCGCCGGTGCCCATGGGCTGGTGAAATGTCGTCATCAGAACTTCCGGTGCGCAGACATCACGCAAGCCTGTGGATCTCCTCCGGATCTCGCGAGAAGCATGGCGCTGTGGATGGCTGGGCAAGCCGACGATCTGTATCGTGAAACGGTCCTGAGCGCAAGGCCCCGGCCCGTCCCGGACGGGGCGGAGAGAGAAAGAAGTGCTGAAGAACCGCGTGGTACCGGAGGCCGGACTCGAACCGGCACAGGGTTGCCCCCGGGGGATTTTGAGTCCCCTGCGTCTACCATTCCACCACTCCGGCAAGACAAGCCCATCATCGAACGCTTCACGCCCGGCGTCAAGGGTTCGGGGAGAGGGGAGAAGTGGTGAATTATGCTAGAATAAACTGTTAGCCTGAGTTTTCGGGGAAAATTGAGGGAGTTGATCGTGGCGCTGGAGTTCAAAAAGGGTGACAAGATCATCTATCCGAATCATGGCATCGGGATCATCCAGGACGTGATCACGACAACCATCGCCGGGATGAAGCAGTCCCTTTACCGCATGCATATCTACTCCAATGAATCCACGGTCATGGTGCCGGTGGGAAACATAGGGGAAGTAGGCCTGCGCCCCATTGCCAGCAAGAAAGAAGTCGATAAGCTGTTTCGTTTTCTGCGGGATGGTTCCATCGATACTTATGGCGACTGGAAAGGCCGGTACCAGGAGAACTCCGAGAAAATGCGCACCGGCAGCATCACTCAGGTGGCATCGGTGTACAAGAACCTGATGCTGCTCTCCGAGCACAAGCCACTGTCCTACCGCGAGCGCAAGATGCTGGATCGGGCACGCTATCTCATCGTCAGTGAGGTGGCCCTGGTGGTCGACTCCACCGAGGAGGCAGCGGAGAAGAAGCTGGATCGCGCCGTGAAAATCTCCATCAAGAGCGCCTTGGCCTCGTCCGCCTGAGTTTTGCCGGTGTGGACCGCGCGCTGATCCACAGTCTGGCGGCGGAAGCCGCGATCTCCTGGAGTGGGCGGCGCATCGAGCGGGTTCTGCCGCGTCCGGGTGAGGGCCTGGCTCTTCTGCAGAGAAGAGAGGGGGGGCCGGCTCTGGATCTGGCTCCTTTGCCGCCGCGGGCATGGCTCGCAGTCACCTCGATTCGTCTGCGGGCTGATACCGGCCCCTCAGGTCCCGGCCGTGCCGCGCTCATGAAGGCCCTGGCCGGGCAGGTGGTGACCACGGTCACCGTGCTGGAAGGCGAGAGAATTGTCAAGCTGGAGCTGGACCAGGGCCACTCCCTCATTCTGGAATTGCTCGGGGCCGCCGGCAATCTATTTCTGCTGGCACCGGCTGGAATCGTGGAGCTCGCTCTGCGGCAGGTGAAGCGGCCTGGTGGTGTCCTCACCGCCGGTGAGGCCTGGCGACCGCCGGCGGGTCGGCAGGGGAGCGAACCTGCCGGCCCCTGGGTGTGGGAGAGCGTTGGGCCATCGGCCATGCCCCGCAGTCCTGGTCTGGGCGCCGCCCTGGCCACCCGTGAGATCGAGCCGCTGGATCAGCAGGCGGCGGCCTCCCTGGTGGTCTGCCTGGAAGGGCCGCCGGCGGCGCCGGCGGTTTTTGAACCGTCGAAATTCCTGGGCGACGCGGTCCTGCGCCGCGCCTGGTTACGGGAGAAGCATCTCCAGGCGACACAGCGCCTGGCCGCGTGGCGACGGCGCCTGTCGCGGGAGGGCCGGCGCCTGTCGCGCCTGGAGGAGCGCCAGGAGAAGGAGGACCGGGAGGCCTGCGGGGATCAGGCCTTGCGGCACAAGGCCGAGGCGCTGGCGGCCGGCCTTCACCGGGTCGAGCGGGACGGACTCAGGGTGCAGGTGCCGGACCCCTATGGGCCGCCGGGATCCCACGTGGCCATACAACTCAACCCGGGTGAGTCGCCGCGGGCGGCCATGGATCGGCTCTTTCACCGCGCCGGCCGCCTGGAGAGGGCACGGGAGACGATCCGGCGCAACCTGTCCGTGACCCGCCAGCGGCGGGCGGAGGTTCTCCGTCTGGCAGAGGGAGCTGAGGACCTGAGCAGGGAGGAGGATCTGGCCCGGGCCGTGGGTTCGGCGCCTGCCTGGCTGCGTGGCGAGAGCCAGCGCCGGCGCCGGGCTCCTCTGCCCCTTCCCAGGGGAGGATCCGGGCGGCGCGGCCGCGACCCCCGTGAGCGCAAGGTGCGGCGGTACCAATTGCCGGGTCCCTGGACCCTCCTGGTAGGGGGACAGGCGGATGTCAACGATTACGTCAGTTTTCGCCTCGCTTCGCCCGCCGATTTCTGGCTGCATGTGGCCGACTACCCCGGGGCACACGTGGTGGTCCGGAATCCCCGCAGGATCACGGATCCCCCGTCTGCCGCCCTTCGTCGTTGGGCCGAGGTCGCGGCCTGGTTCAGCAAAGCCCGTGGCCGGGGGCCGGTTGATGTCCGCTGGACCCAGGCGCGTTACCTGCGCAAGGGCAAGGGGATGCCGGTGGGGATGGTCCTTCTGCCCCGGTTCTCCACCCTGACCGTGGAGGCCGCCGAGCCGCCCCGTCTCCCTGAGTTCGGAGGTGCTTGAATCGCCCCCGTGGCGCACGTATGTTGCATCTTGCCGGTGATTTGCGATCCACGGGGAGACAGGCGACCCGGCGGGAGGATATGGCATGGCCGCCCAGGAGGCAGACCAGATGTGGGGGAAAAGACTCCGGGTTCAGCTCGCCCTGCAGGCAGGAGGTGTGGCCGCTGTCGCGGCGGCCTTCATGGTGGCTTCTCCCTGGGGGTTGTGGCTGGCGGCCGGCGGTGGCGCCGCGTTTTTGGCGGGCTTCACCGCAGTTGCCCGGCGGCGTTGGGGCAGGGAACTGGAGCTGGAGAGAAACCGGTGCCGGGCAACCCGGCAGCAGATGACGGCCCTGGAGGAACGCCTGGCAAACACCCAGGCTGAGTTGAACCGTCTCCACGGGGCGCTCCGGGAGCAGGTGCAGGTCCTGATTGACGATGGCGGCAAACGCACCGAGCAGGCGCAGGTCCTGGAACAAGCCACCGGGGAGATGTCCTCCTGGCTCAAGGACGTGGGCGGTTCCATCGAGCATCTTTCCAGTTCCACCGAAGAGACCAGTTCCTCGGTGTTCGAGATGGTGGCAACCATCGAGGAGGTGGCCGGCCATATCGAGGGCATGGCCGGTCAGGTCAACGAAACAGCCGCCGCCACGGCTTCGCTGGTCGACACCATCAAGGGCGTGGACGCCAGTGTGGACGGGTTGCAGGCCTTCGTGACGGAGACCTCCGGCACCATGGAACAGGTGACTGCCGCCATACGCCAGGTGGAAAGCCGCACGTCGGAAAGCAATCTCCTGTCCGAGCAGGTGGCTGCCGATGCCGAGGAAGGCATGAAAGTCGTGCAGCAGACCATCGAGGGGATGGAACGGATTCGCGGCTCCGTGGGTGAAGCCGCGGACGCCATCGCCCAGCTGGGCCGGCGCAGCCAGGAGATGGGCAGCATTCTGAACGTCATCGATGAAGTCGCTGAACAGACCAATCTCCTGGCCCTCAACGCCGCCATCATCGCTGCCCAGGCCGGGGAGCACGGCAAGGGATTCGCCGTGGTTGCCAATGAGATCCGCGGGCTGGCGGAGCGAACCGGAAGTTCCACCCGGGAAATCTCCTCGCTCATTGAGTTCTTCCAGCAGGAGGCGGGGCGGGCGCGGCAGAGCATGGAAGACGGCTCCCGGCAGGTGGAGGCCGGGACATCCCTGACCGGACGCGCCGGCCAGGCCCTGACCAAGATTCTGGACTCGGCGCGCGAGTCCTCCCGGGTGGCCGGTGAGATCGCACGGACCACCCAGGAGCAGGGCCAGGGCGCCCAGATCGTCGTGGCGGCCGTGGAGCGGCTGAAGGAGATGGTTTCCCAGTTGTCGGCCATCACCACCGAGCAGACGGAGCGTTCAGGGTCGATCATGGGAACGGTGACGCGCATGCGGGAACTGAGTGAGCAGGTGAAAAGAGCCACCATGGAGCAGGCCAAGGGAGGCCGTCTCATCACCGAGGCCATCCGTTCTGTCACCGACAGCGTGGGCTCCATTCATCAGGCGACTCTGCGCCAGGACAGAGAGAATGAGCGGGTTGCTGTCGCCCTTGATACGTTCCTGGCCATAGGCATGGAAAATCATGTCTCCATGAAGCAGGTCATGCGCACAAACCGGGAGATGCAGGAACTTCTCGAGACTCTGTCCGTCGGCGGTGCGACGCCTCGTTGAGCATGGCAGCTCTCAGGGAGGTAGAATCAACCCGTGTTCGCCCGCCGCGAAGACCTGGCCGCCCTCCTGGACGCCACTCTCCTGCGTCCCGATGCAGGCGATGAAGAGGTGGTGAAACTGGCCGGGCAGGCACGCCGGGACGGTTGTGCCGCGGTGTGCGTCACCCCGCAGCGCCTCCCCGCGGCAGCCCGGATCCTGAGGGATTCCGGCACCTTGCTCGCCTCCACCATCGCCTTCCCCGCCGGCCATGCAACCCTCCCCACCAAGAGATTCGCGGCGCAGGAAGCGGTGCGACTGGGAGCGCACGAACTGGACGTGGTCTGTGACCTGGACAGTGTCCGGCGAGGTGATATCAACGCGCTGGAAAGAGAGATGGGGGAGTTGATGGCCTGCACGCCTCAGGCGGTGCATAAGTTCATCATCGAGGTGGCCTGGCTCCCGGCGGCTGCCTGGCGGTCTCTGGGGGAGGCCCTCCGCCGTCTGCGCCCGGCCTTTGTCAAGACCGGCACCGGTGTCAACGCAGGCCCGGTCACGGTGGAACAGGTCCGCCGCCTGCGGGACGTCATCGGCGATGAGGTGGCCATCAAGGCTGCCGGCGGCATCAACACTCTCCAGGGGGCGTTTGAGCTGGCCCGGGCCGGTGCTTCCCGCCTCGGTACCAGCGCCGCCACGGACCTGCTGGCAGCGTGGGATCTTCGCCGGTGAGGCCGGGTTGCCCCACCGGCGAGAGTGGCCCTAAAATGGGCCTCTCCGGATGCTCCCGTGGGGAGCATCGTCGCTGGCAAAGGGTGTTGTCGTGAAGAATGTTCTCAAGCTGGTCCTGGGTTTCGTTCTTGCAGGTGGCCTTCTCTGGTGGTTTTTTCGGGATGTGGACCTGGAGTCGGTGGCTCATGACGTGGGGGAAGCCCGCTGGGGATGGCTCGCCGCTTGCCTGGCCCTGACCCTTCTCCATTATTTTTTCCGGGCCTTGCGCTGGCGGCTTCTCCTGCGGCCTCTCAAACGGGGAATTGCCATCCAGGTTCTGGTGGAAGGCGTTCTCGCCGGCTATGCCGTCAGCTTTCTTCTTCCCGGTCGGCTGGGCGAACTGGTGCGTCCCGCCTTTCTCGCGCGACGCGAGCGCCTCTCCATGACGGGGACCCTGGCCACAGTCGGGGTGGACAGGCTGCTGGACGGGGCGACCTTGACCGTTTTCCTGGTGGTCTTCCTCGTTCTCGCGCCGGGCATCGCCGACGGCATCCCGTTGGCGATGGCACGCAATCTGCGCCTGGGGGGAATCGTGGTGGGTGGTGGCATGGCGGCTCTCCTGATGGGCCTGAGCCTCGCCGCTCTTTACCGGCGGCGCCTTCCCGCATTGCGCCTGGATGGGAGCTGGCGGGATCGGGCGCTGGGCATGCTGCGCTCCAGCCTGGAGGCCCTGTCGGCTCTTCATGGCGTCCGCCCCCTGGCCGGTGCCATCGTGGGATCGCTTCTCATCTGGCTGGTCCTGGCCGCCCAGGCATGGACCGGGATCCGGGCCTTCGGGATCGACCTGCCCTTCACCTCCTCATTCGGCCTCATCGCGGTCCTGGCCGTCGGGATCGCCATTCCCACGCCGGCAGGGGCCGGCGGTTTTCACGCGGTCGGCGGTGCCTTCCTCATTCAGGCCTACGGGGTGGATCCAAGCCTGGCTGTGGCCGCCATTCTGGTGCTGCACCTGATCTCCGTGGTCCCCTCCATCATTCTGGGAGGTGTGGTTCTGGCCCGGGAAGGAATCTCGCTGGGTGAACTGGCGGGCCAGAGGGCGCCGGACATGACTGAGGCGCCAGTGGAGGGGCAGCCATGAGATGCCCGTTCTGCGGTGGCGTTGAAGACAGGGTGGTCGATTCCCGGGAGGGGAAAGGCGGCGACACCATCAGACGCCGGCGGGAATGCCTTGCGTGCCAGAAGCGCTTCACCTCCTATGAGCGCATCGAAGATATTCCTTTCATGGTGATCAAGCGTGATGGCAAGCGGGAAATCTTTGAGCGAGGGAAACTCATGGCGGGGCTGCTGAAGTCGGTGGAGAAGCGGCCGGTGAGCATGGCGGCGCTGGATGAAATTGTTGACGAGGTGACCGGCATGCTGCATGACACTTCTGATCGGGAGCTGGAAGGGGCACGGATCGGCGAAGTCGTCATGAATCGTTTGCGAGAGCTGGACCAGGTTGCCTATGTAAGATTTGCATCTGTCTACCGGCGGTTCGAAGATGTCAGTGAGTTCATGGAGGAGCTGAAGGGTCTGATGGATCGGAAAACACGTCAGGTTGACAAAGGGCACGGTTAGCCCTGCGGGAGGAATTGTGGTCAAGGTCTTCGCGCCGCTGGTGGAGATGGCGCGTCTCCAGAATGAGATCAACAAGATATTCGAGTCCGTCCTGGACCTCTCTCCGGAGGCGTCGCTGCAGGCTGTGGCCGGGTGGGTTCCCAGCATGGATATCATTGAATCCGACGAGAAGATCATCGTCACAGTGGACCTGCCGGGAGTGGATGCGGGGTCCATCAATCTGGCCGTGGGCTCGGGGCAGATCACCGTCAGTGGCGTCAAGCCGGCTCCCACGACGGTGCGCAACGCCCGGCATCATTGTATGGAACGGACTCATGGTTCATTCACGCGCAGCGTGGCACTGCCAGTCCCCGTGAACACTCATCAGGCCCGAGCGAGACTGCATGAGGGTCTGTTGACCATCACCTTCCCCCGTGTGCAGAATCGGCGAGGAGAGGATATTTCCATCGTGATTGAATCGGAGTGATGCCGTGACTTCAGACCCTGTGGAAGCACCAGCGGAAAAAGTGCGCATCCCGAGGAAGCTGCCCATCCTGCCGCTTCGCGATCTGGTTGTCTATCCGTTCATCATCGTTCCCCTGTCCATTTCCCGGGATATCTCCATCAATGCCGTGGACCGGGCTCTGTCGGGGCAGCGCATGGTACTCCTGCTGTCCCAGAAAGATGCTGCGGTGGATGATCCAACGCCGGCGGATCTTTATCCCGTCGGCACGGTGGCGGTGATCATGAGGCTCCTGAAGCTGCCGGATGATCGTGTCCGCGTCCTGGTGCAGGGAGTGGCGCGAGCGGAGGTCACCGGGTTCAACGAAGGTCTGCCTTACATGTCGGCACAGATCCGGCGAGCCGGCGAACCGTCCGCCCGGCGCGGCGGGCTTGAGCAGCAGGCTCTCATCCGGTCCGTCAAGAAATCGCTGGAGACGGCGTCAGATCTGGGCAAATCCATCTCGTCGGAAGTGATGGTCATCGCGAATAATCTGGAAGATCCAGGGCGGTTGGCGGACCTGGCCGCATCCAATCTGGATCTGGAGGTCAAGGACGCGCAGGAGATTCTGCAGATCATGGACCCGGTTGAGCGCCTCACCCGAGTGAACACCTTTCTCAGTCGCGAGCTGCAACTGCTCACCATGCAGCAGGAGATCAATTCCGTGGCCCGGGAAGAAATGGACCGTTCCCAGCGCGAGTTCTTCCTGCGGCAGCAGATGAAGGCCATTCAGGTGGAACTGGGGGAGGGCAATGAACTTGCCGAGGAGATCGTCGAGATCCGGGAGAAGGCGAGCAAGGCGAACCTTCCGGAACCGGTGCAGAAGGAACTGGATAATCAGATTCGTAAACTGGAGCGCATGCACCCTGAGGGGGGCGAGACGTCCATGGTGCGTTCGTATCTGGATTGGCTCCTGGAGATCCCCTGGACCCGGACCACTGAGGACAATCTGGACCTCGGCGAAGCTCTGCGTATCCTGGATGAGGACCACTTCAGCCTGGAACCGGTCAAGGAACGGATTCTGGAATACCTGGCGGTGCGCAAGCTCAATCCGGAAACCCGCGGCCCGATTCTCTGTTTTGCCGGCCCCCCCGGGGTCGGTAAGACGTCCCTGGGTCGCTCCATCGCCCGGGCCATGGGGCGCCGTTTCATCCGCCTGTCGCTGGGTGGTGTTCGTGATGAGGCCGAGATCCGCGGCCATCGCCGGACCTATATCGGAGCCATGCCCGGGCGCATCGCCCAGGCTCTGCATCAGGCGGGCACCTGCAACCCGGTGGTGCTCCTGGATGAAATCGACAAGATGGGCGCCGATCACCGCGGTGATCCCTCGGCCGCCTTGCTGGAGGTGCTCGACCCGGAGCAGAACCGGGCCTTCCGGGATCACTACCTGGGCTTGCCCCTTGATCTGTCCCGGGTGATGTTTCTGGCCACGGCGAACCTCATCGAGCCGATCCCGCCGGCCTTTCGGGATCGTCTGGAAGTGATCTGGTTGTCGGGCTATACCGTGGGTGAGAAGCAGGAGATCGCGATCCGCCATCTCGTTCCCCGGCAGATGCAGGAGAACGGTCTGACACCCCGGAAGATCTCTTTTTCGAGCGCCGCCCTGCGCAAGATCATCAACGGCTACACCCGGGAGGCGGGTTTGCGGGGCCTGGAGCGGGAGCTGGGCGCCGTTTGCCGCAAAGTCGCACGCCGGGTGGCGGAGGGCCATAAAGGATGCGTACGGGTGGGCGAGGCTGCGGTGGAGAAATTCCTGGGCCTCCCCAAGATCAGTGGCACCCCGGCGCCGCGCAAGGCCAGGGTCGGCGTTGCGGTGGGCCTGGCCTGGACGTCGGCAGGGGGGGAGATCCTGGACGTGGAAGCCAGTGCCATGCCAGGGCGTGGCACTCTGATTCTGACCGGTCACTTGGGCGACGTCATGAAAGAATCTGGGCGCGCGGCCCAGACTTATGCCCGCTCCCGATCGGCCGACCTGGGGCTGGAGGATCGTGACTTCTCTCATCGGGACGTGCATATCCATGTTCCCGAAGGCGCCATACCCAAAGATGGCCCGTCGGCGGGGATCACCCTGGCCGTGGCTCTGATCAGCGCTCTGACAGGGCGGCCGGTCTGCCATGACCTTGCCATGTCGGGCGAAATTACCCTTCGAGGGGATGTTCTGGCGGTGGGTGGTATCAAGGAAAAAGTGCTGGCGGCCAAGCGTGCCGGCCTCCGCCGCGTCATGCTCCCGGCGTCCATCCGGCGGCAGGTGGACGAACTTCCGGAGGAGGCCCGGAAGGGGGTCGAGTTTATCTTCGTCGACACGGTGGAGGAGGTGCTTGAAGTCGCCTTGAAGGCGCCCCGTCGCGGCCGGCGTGCCGGTTCGGGAGGGGGCACCCTCCGCCGCCAGATGCGAGCCGCTCGGCGAGCACGGGCTGCGCCGGGGTCGTGATGCAGGTCGGCGCCGTGGGCGAGGAGGAGCTTGTTCGCCGTATCGCGGCCCGCTTTCCTGAGCCCTCCTGTCAAGGTGAAGTGGCCCTCGGAATGGGGGATGACGGCGCGCTCCTGCGACCTGTGGCCGGCTCTCTGCAGGTTGTCACCACCGATTTGCTCCTGGAGGATGTCCACTTCCGTCGCGCCTGGACACCGTTGGACCTGCTTGGGCATAAGGCGCTGGCGGTGAATCTCTCCGATGTGGCCGCCATGGGAGCCACGCCGGGGCCGTTCTTTCTCGACCTGGGTCTGCCGCCGGATCTGCCCTTGTCCGACTTTGACGCCCTCCTGGAGGGTCTGGCCGGCGAGGCGCGGGAGGCGGGCAACATTGTGTTGTCCGGGGGTGACACCTGCGCCAGCAGTTGTCTGCATATCGGGGTGACTCTCACAGGGCACGTCCGGCCCGAGCGAGTGATTCGCCGGGATGGGGGACAGGCCGGCGATCTCATCGCCGTCTCCGGACCCCTGGGCGATGCCGCGGCAGGACTCCTTCTTCTTGAAGCCGGCTGGCGGTGGTCCAGTTCGGCGGCACTGGCTGAAAGGCCTGCCGGCGGTACTTTGGATGTGCCGGAGCGGGAGGCAACGGTCGCACTGGTAGCTCATCTCCGTCCTGTGCCCCGTCTCCGGCTGGGCCGGGACCTGGGCGGCAAGGTCAGCGCCGGCATGGACCTCAGCGATGGTGTGGCTGTGGATCTGCCCCGCCTGTGCGCCGCCAGTGGTTGCGGTGCACGGGTCGAACTGGAGAAAATCCCGGTGGGCCTACCGGCCCGGGCGGTGTTCGCCGCGTCAGGAATGGATGCCCTCAGGACAGCTCTGGCCGCCGCGGAAGACTACCTCCTGCTGGTGACGGTGACCCAGGAAGCATGGCAGTCAGGCCTGGGGGCGGACCTTGGGCTGACCATCATCGGGCGCCTGGTGGCTGGGCAGGAGGGACTGGCCCTGCTGGTGGACGGGGTCGAAGAAAGCTGGCCCGAACACGGCTTCCGGCATTTCCCCCGTCCTTGACCGGCCGTGGAAGCCATTGTAATTTAAGGACTTCCGCCGATCTTTCCGGAGCGGGGAGAAGATCTTGCCGCAGCGGCGGCGGAGTGGCTAGACAGACCAGCGCGACCGGCCGTATCTATAGCGTTAGAACGGACAGGGTCGCGCCCCATCTCAGCCCGGCATGGCCGGGTTCGATCCCGGAGACAGGGATGATCGACGAGGCGCGGCTCATTGCGGCGGCGGGCCGGGGTGACCGGGACGCTTTCGAAACACTGGTCAGCGGTCGTCAGGAGATGGTCTTCTGGACGGCCTATCAGGTCGTTGGACATTTTGAGGATGCCAGGGATGTTGCCCAGCATGTCTTCATTCGCCTCTGGCAGGTCTTGCCACGTTATCGTCCTGGCCTTTCCTTCAGCTCCTGGCTGCACCGCATCACGATCAATCTCGCCATCGATGCATGCCGTCGGCGCCGCGCCCGCCCCGAGGTGGTCGTCAGCGAAGGGCCTGAGCCGGTCGCCGCGCCCCTCACGGCATCGCCGTTCCATGACTATCGCCAAAGGGAAGTCCAGCGAATTTTCTCGCGCCTGGCACGCCGACTATCACCCCGGCAGCGAGCGGTCTTCGTTCTCAAGGAGATGAATGACCTCGACACGGCCGAGATCGCCGCAATCATGAAACTCACGCCCTCCACGGTTCGCAATCACCTTCACCAGGCCCGGAAAGAGCTTCGCCGGGGGCTGGCCCGCGATTACCCCGAATATCTGCCCCGGCGGTCTGCAGATGAAACAACGCCATGAGCAGCGATTGTCATCGGGCCATGGACCGGCTGGAGCTCTCGCGGCAGGAGCGGCTGTCCCCAGCCCTTCTCGCCCTGCTTCAAGATCACCTGGGCGATTGCCCGGCGTGCCGGCAGAAGCAGCAGGACACCGAGCCACTGAATCTTTTTGCCGGCTTGACCCGAGGCGGCCTGCCGGCCGGGGTGGCGAACTATGTCCTGGGCGGATTGCGGGTCGAGGAGGAGCGGCGGGATGATGGCGCGTGGTCCGCCGCCTCCATCTGGCCGGCGCTGGCATCGCTGGCTGCCGCGGCGACACTGATCATGGTCTGGGCCATCTCCGGGAGTGAGTCCGTGGCGCCTGGGGACGATCTCTGGCTCGAGGCCCACGCCATGAACGATGTGGTTGCGACGGTGGAAGACATTCGCTCACCCACGGCCGAAATCCTGGCTCTCACTCTGCCTGAGCCGTCGGGCAGACGCACTGAAGTGATCCTCATCGTGGATGGGAGCATGGACCTGTGAGGTCGCGGTGGCAGCTTCTTTCCGCCTCCGCGCTGGCCCTCGCCCTGGCCCTGTCGTGGCCCATGGCCGGGGAATTACCGGCGGAGGAGGAGGGCCTCACAACGCGGGCCTTTGTGATTCATCACAAGGATCCGGATGACGTGGTGGCACTGATCCGCCCGGCCCTCTCCGAGGATTCCACCATCCTGATCCAGTCCCGGATCCGCACCCTGACGGTGACCGATCACGGTTCCAATATCGACGCGGTGGATGCGCTCATCCGGAGTTTTGATCTGCCCCCCCGGGATGTGAGTCTGATCATCAATCTCCTGCGCGCATCGCGGGATCTGAAGGGTTCCAAGGCCCGGATTCTTCCGGGGCAGCTGCCTCTCAGTCTGCGAAACGTGACCAAATGGCTGGATTACGAGTTGCTGGGGGGAATGACCATCCAGACCAGCGAGTCGGAGGAGTCCACCTTGCGCCTGGGAGACGAATACCGGGTGCGCTTCAAGGTGAGCCTGGTTGATGACCGGAACGAGCGTATCCGGCTCAACAGGTTTGTGCTGGAGCGGCGCGTTGCGCAAGCGACCGGTGGCGAAACATACGTCCCTCTCTTCGACACGGTGGTCAACCTTAAATCGGGCACGCCCTATGTTTTCGGTGCAACCCGGGGCAGGGATGCCCAGAGTGCCATTTTCCTGACCATCACGGCCAGGATCGCTCCCTAGGGGATTTGATGGCCGAATTTATCTGCACCCTGGCGACAGCCGGCGGCCAGGTGGTCACGCGCACCCTGAACGGTGAGTCGGAGGAGGCCGTGCGCACGGCTCTGGCAGAGCAGGATCTCCTGGTCCTGGCCTTGCGGCGGAAAGTTGGGTTCTCCCTGCCGTTCATGGGTCAGCGCCGGCATGTGTCCACCAGCGAGTTCCTGGTATTCAACCAGGAGCTGGCGGCTTTGACCAAGGCCGGGCTGCCCATCCTGGGCAGTCTGGACATGCTCATCGAGCGTCAGAAGAATGAGGCTTTTCATCAGGCCCTGGTCACCATTCGTGACGATATTCGCAGCGGCGCTTCGCTGTCGGAAGCGTTCCACAACCAGGGAGCACTCTTCCCGCCTCTCTACGCCACTTCTCTTGCCAGTGGTGAACGTTCCGGGGAGATCGCCACGGTTCTCGAGCGTTATATCAGCTACACCCAGAGTGTTGCAGCAGTGCAGAAGAAACTCATTGCGGCTGCCGTCTATCCGCTGATCCTCATGTTCGCCATGATCGTTGTGATCTTTGTCATGATCATCTTCGTCTTCCCCATGTTCGGAGAATTTTTCTCGAGCATGAAGGCTGATCTACCCCTGCCCACCAAGATCCTGCTGGGGGCATCGGGATGGCTGGAGAAGCATTACATCCTTCTGTTCCTCGGAATGGCCGTGTTGGGGTCTGGATTTTTCTGGTGGAAACGGACCCCCGCCGGTACCCGCACGGTGGACACCATCAAGTTCAAACTTCCCATCATTGGCCAGATTCTCCACTATTATTCAGTGACGCGCTTCACGCGCACCCTGGGGACTCTCCTCTCCGGTGGTATCCCCATGGTGGGTTCCCTGCAGATTGCCAGCCGCACCGTGGGCAACTCCGTCTTTGAAGCGAAGCTTGATGAGGCATGTCAACGCGTCAAGGAGGGCGGTTCCCTCTGGGAGTCACTGGAGGCCACCGGACTCATGCCGGAGATGGCCGTGGGCATGATCCGGGTGGGAGAGTCGTCGGGCTCCCTGAACCCCATGCTGGATCGCGTGTCGGAGTTTCTGGATGAAAAAATTGACCAGCGCATCCAGACCCTGCTGTCTCTCATGGAACCGGTGCTGTTGCTGGTCATGGCCGTGGTGGTGGGGGGGCTTCTCCTGGCCATCTACATGCCTTTGCTGAGTAGTTTTTCAAGTGCCCAGATGTAGGCGTTGAATGGAATCCTCATGAGCAACTCGAAAACCAACGATCCGGCGGCCCAGGTCGCGCTTCTCAAAGAACTGGAGAAGATGGACACCTCGCTGCCGGCAGGCGGCGAGGAGAACACTGCTGCCCGCCAGGCCAGGGAACGGGGAGAGGCGCAGCGCCTGGCTCAGGATCTGGGTCTGGAGTTCGTGGATCTGGGGGATTTCAAGATTGACCACGAACTGTTCCGGGCCATACCGGTGGACCTGATGTTCCGCTATAACTTCGTGCCCTGCAAACGGGATGGGTCGGTCATGGAAGTCGTGGTGGCGGATCCCACCGATGTCCTCATGATGGATGAACTGGAGGTTCAGCTTGGGGTCCGTCTGGATGTCAGAGTAGGTGCTCCCACCGCCATCCAGGACATTCTCAAGAAGAGCGAATCGTCCCAGCGGGTCCTGGACGAAGCCACCGAGGGTTTGCGCCTGCAGCTCATCGATGATGACGAGGAGGTCATCTCCGAGGACAGCCTCTCCATTGATCGCATCACCGCGGACCAGAGCCCCATCATCAAGCTGGTTGATTCCACCATCTTCAATGCTCTGCAGCGCCGCGCCTCGGATATTCATATCGAGACGCGGGAGCGGGAAGTCATCGTCAAGTACAGGATCGACGGTGTTTTGTACCGGGCCATGGAACCCATCGACAAGCGCTTTCACTCCACCATCATCTCCCGGATCAAGGTGATGTCGGAACTGGATATCTCGGAGAAGCGCATCCCCCAGGACGGACGTTTCAAGATGCGTGTCAAGGGGCGGGCCATCGATTTTCGTGTCTCCATCATGCCCTCTGTGCATGGCGAGGACGCGGTCATTCGGATCCTGGACAAGGAATCGGCCAACGAGCAGTTCAAGAGCCTCAGTCTGGATATCTGTGGCTTCGACGACGAAAATCTGAAGAAACTGCGCAAATTCATCCAGGAGCCTTATGGCATGGTTCTGGTGACGGGCCCCACCGGGTCCGGGAAAACAACCACCTTGTACGCGGCTATCTCGGAGATCAAGAGCGAAGAGGACAAGATCATCACCATCGAAGACCCGGTGGAGTACCAGTTGCCGGGGATCACCCAGATTCCCGTCAACGTGAAGAAGGGGCTGACTTTTGCCAGGGGGTTGCGTTCCATTCTGCGCCACGACCCGGACAAGATCATGGTCGGCGAGATCCGCGACGAAGAGACGGCTCAGATCGCCATCCAGTCGGCTCTCACCGGGCACCTGGTGTTCACCACGGTCCATGCCAACAACGTAGTGGATGTTCTCGGCCGCTTTCTCCATATGGGTGTGGACCCGTATAATTTTGTCTCGGCCCTCAACTGCATCCTGGCGCAACGCCTGGTGCGCCTCATCTGCCCGGCGTGCAAGCGACCTGCACAGAGCGATGAAGAACTGCTGGTGGAGTCGGGATTGGATGTGGATCAATACCGAGATTATGTCTTTTACGAAGGGACCGGGTGCATGGATTGCAATGGCACCGGTTTCAGGGGGCGTACCGCGGTTGCCGAACTTCTGGATCTCACGGATGAGATTCGGGAGATGATCCTGGCCAAGCGCTCAGGCGCCGAGATCAAGAAGCAGGCCAAGATGAATGGGATGGTATTCATGCGCGAGGCTGCACTGAATAAGGTGCTTCAGGGGCTGACCACCCTGCGCGAAATCAACAAAGTCACCTTTGTGGACTGAGGCGATGGTAGACGACACCAAGAACACACCCGGTGCGGGAAGTCCTGTTCCCAGGCGTACGGTCGGCAAGGTCCCTGATGTGGAACGGGGCGCGGCCGGGGCCCCAGGGGGAGGAAGGAAAACCTTTCTGCCTGAGCTGAATCTGGAGTTGCCTCCCTGGGTGGCCCGGTATCTGCGCCCTAGCCTTCCCGGCCTGGCGGTGATCTTCCAGAAGGATGCCCTGGTCCTGGTGCACATGGTCCGGGGGATACGGGGTGCTGCACCCACCCTGGCCCATATCAGCCAGCACAAGCTCCCGGAGGGGACTCTCACCCCGGGACTGTCGGAACCCAACTTCTCGGCGCCTGCAGAGGCTTCGGCACGGCTGGGGCGAGCGCTGGATGCGCTGCCCAACCGGCGCAAGCTGAATCGGATCTCGATTGTTTTGCCGGATGCCTGCGCCAGGATGATCCTTCTGGATCTCAAGGAAATTCCCAAATCCCGTGGCCAGGCGGATCAGATGATTCGCTGGCAGATGCGCAAGCGGGTGCCGTTCAAGCTGGACGACGCGCGCTTGTCCATGCAGCGATTTCCTCTGGCCGGAGGCGGGGAGCGGGTGGCGGTTGTCCTGGGCCTGGAGCGCATCCTGGCTCAGTATGAGCAAGTGGTATCCGCTCTGGACCTCAAGCCGGGTCTGCTGGATCTGGCCACCATGAACATGGCCAACTTCTGCTCCATGGCCGGGCAGGACCAGGCGGAAGCGGATGCTGGGGACGTGGTGTTTCTCAACATCGCCGATGAGGAGTTCTCTATCTTCATCCTTCGCCGCGGAGTACCTCTCTTTTACCGTTCCAGGCCTCTGCTCCATGACGCAGTGCGACAGCCGGGGGAATGTCTGAGTGATGTGCGCCGCGAGCTGATCACCTCCTCGGCCTACTACCGCGATCGGCTGGGCGGAGCGGAGGAACGCATCCGGCGTGTCTGGTTGCGGGTGGCCGGACAGACTTCTTTTCCCCTTGACGAAGCGGTGAAAGCAACCCTGGGAACCGTGCCCCAGCGTGTTGAACCGCAGCGTCTTCTGCCTCTGGAGGGCATGGCGGCAGTGGATGCGGGATTGCTTGAACTTGCGGCTCCAGCCCTGGGTATCACGGCCGGGAGGTGGTCATGAGCAATCCCCTGGAACTGAATCTGGCCAAGCGTCCGTTCACCAACGATGGACTGCTCTGGGCCGGCGTGGGACTGTTCACAGCCGGGGTGCTGGCCCTGTCGACCTGGAATGGAGTGCAGTTCATGGCCACCGGCTCGCAGGTGCAGGCCCTGACCGAGAAGAGCCAGGCCCTGCGGGAAGAAAAGCGATCGGCCTCCAGGCGGGAGGACAACCTGCTGCGCACCATTAAAGCTGCGCGATCCGAATTGCTGGCTTCCCGGGCAACATTCGCCAATACCATTATCAAGGCCCATTCTTTCTCCTGGACCCGGTTGTTCAACGAACTGGAGAAGGTCATGCCGCTGGGGGCGCGGGTTGTGAACATCCGTCCCCGCATCGATGACGGCATCCGGGTTCGCATCAACGGTGTTGCGCGCAATGTGCATTCGTTCTGGGAACTCCAGGATAACCTGGAGGCGTGGCCGGTGTTCGGCGATGTCTATCCAGACGCGCTCCAGCCCACGGCGTCACGCGCCGGGATCATGAGCGGCGAACTGATGTTCAGTCTTGAAATGGAATATTTCCCGACTGCCAGGTTGCTGCTGGGTTTGCCCGAGGATGCGCCAGGTCCGGTGGAGGCCGCCGGCGACCTGTCGGCCAGGGAGGCAGGTCATGAGAGTCCCGCTGCGGAACAACCCTCCAGCGCGGAGGGTGAAGGGGCGGCACCGGATGACCAGGCTGCGACCGCCACCGCCGTGCCCGTGCGAGGATCGGCACCTGGGGCGGAGAGAATGTCCACCCGGGCACGGCCCGGGCGGCGCCGCCAGGGTGGAGTCGGCGTGGAGCGCAAGTCCAGGCTGGCCGAAGGTGCTCCCGGGCTGAAGAAGCCTGATATCAATAGCGTCCAGCGTCCCGAACGCTTCACCGGCATGGGCCTCCCTCAGGTGACTCTTGCCGGCAGGAACGCCGCCGGCCAACCCCTTGATGAGGACGGCAATGTGATTTCAATCGAGGATGTGATCAACAGGCCGGGGGGCATCAAACCCAGGACATTTCCTGTTGACGGCTCCACGGGGGCTCTGGACGGGGTCAAGGGCAACGGTGCCGGTACAGACAAGAAATCCGCTCCCAGCAACGACACCAGGGAGAATGAAGAGTGAAGCGCTTCGATCTTCGTGTCCATATCACACCGGTCCTGGCCGGACTGGCCGGGCTTCTCGTGGTCAACCTGGCCCTGCTGCTGCTGGTGACCCAGCCGCGCCTCTCGGCCGCTCGCAATGCCGATGAGACCACTGCGGAACTGGCAGGGGCAGTGGAGAAGGACGTGAAAAGGGTGGATGGCCTGGAGTCCAGTGTCGAGGAGATGCAGGAGAGCCGGGCGGTTCTGGAGCGATTTTTCAGGGAAGATCTGGCCACGAAAAAGGAACGCCTGGTGGCTGTGCAGCGGGAGATCTACGGCATCGCCCGCACCTTCCAGGTGGAAGCGGCGCAACTCAAATTCAATCACGAGTCGGTGGTGGGCACCAACCTGGTCCAGCTGACCGTGAACATTCCTCTTTCCGGGGGTTACAACAACCTGCGGCAGTTCATCAATAAGATTGAAAACTCGGACCTTTTTCTGATCATCCAGTCCATCCAGCTCCAGGAGGGGGACCGGGGGGGCGCCATGCTGAACCTGAATGTTCGCCTGGTGACCTACTTCGCCGTGGAAGACACCGCGAGGCTGCGCTCCCGGCAGGAGGGCTGAATGACCATGAACCGGCAATCCATCATGCTGGGACTTCTGGCTCTGGCGGTCGTGTGGGCTCTCTGGTTCTACCTGGGCGGGGAGAGCCCGCTGGTGGGTGGTGGGACGGGTAGAGCGGTGCAATCGCGGGAAATCGTGGGCGAACTGCCGCCGGTGATTCGTCTCACCGATCTGGAGAATCCGGCGGCGGAGTTCAATCCCTCCGGGGGACGCAACCTGTTCGTCTATGCCGAGGACCGGCGAATAGCGGTCGCCGGCCCGAAGGGGCGCGTAAATAGAAAGACCGGTAAGGCCAAGTCCAGCCCGCCCCCCGTCGCGCCGAAGCCAGTCGTCCCGCCGCCCCCCCCGGCCCGGGAAACCGCATCCGCACAGCCGACGCCACCGGAGGTGAATTTCAAATTTGTGGGCTACCTGGGCCCCCAGGACGCTCTCATCGGGGTTTTCAGGGTCGCTACTCCCGATGGTGAGGAAGTCGTCCTTGCCGCGGTCGGCGAGACCCTGGCGGAGAATTTTCGCGTTTATCGAATCGGTTACGAAGAAGTCGAGATCGGCTATACCGAGGCACCGTTCCTCAATGAGAGAAAGGTCTTGCCCATGGGAGGTCAGTCGTGAGGAACGAAGATTCTGGATGCCGCATGCCACGCCGGCAAGGCGCGGTGATGGTGCTCATTTGCCTGGCCCTGGCGGCGTGCAGTCCCGGCTCACCCTATAAACTGGCCAAAAAATACGACGCCGCCGGAGATTACGACAGGGCCATCCTGCAATATTCCAAGGCCCTCAACCAGGAGCCGGATAGCGCGCGCTATCAGATGGACCTTCGCCGGGCGCGGTTCCGGGCCTCTCAGCTTCATTTCGACAAAGCCAAAAAATATATTCAGTCGGGCCGGCTTGAACTTGCCGTCCAGGAGCTCCAGGTCGCCGTGCTCATGGATACGGGCAACGATTACGCCCTTATCGAGTTGCAAAAGGCCGAGGCCGCCCTCCTCGACCGCCGTGCCGCCGAAGCAAAGGTGAATGACCTTGATGCTCTCAAGAAAAAATCGCGGGCGTCCCTTGATACCCCCAAGCTGAACCCGGCTTCCAACGTGCCCATCGTCCTCAAGTTCAATGATGAAGCCCTGGGCAAACTCTTCGACGCCATGGCCAAGGCCAGTGGCATCAATTTCCTCTATGACGATCGTGTGGAACTCAACAAGCGCATCAGCGTGGACCAGGCCGGTATCGATTTTGAGCAGGCCCTGAATCTTCTCATGCTGCAGAACAAGCTGTTCTACAAGGTCATTGATCAGAACACGCTGATCATCATTCCTGACAACCGTCAGAAGCGCCAGGAGTACGAGGATCAGGTCATCAAGACGTTTTACCTCTCCAACGCCGAGGTCAAGGATGTGCAGACCATCCTGCGGACCCTGCTGGATGCCCGTAAGGTGGCGGTGAACGATCAGCTCAACTCCATCACCATCAAGGATACGCCTGACGTGGTTGCGGTGGCCGAGAAGCTGATCGCCAATGCCGACAAGGCCAAGGCCGAAGTGATCGTCGATGTGGAGATCATCGAGATCAACAGCAACACATTCAGGAATCTGGGCATCGATATCACCACGTCTGCTTTGTCCCTGGCGTTCCAGGGTGGGACCAACGGCAATCTGACCCTGGGCAGCCTGAATGAGATCAACAACAAGGCTGCGTGGTTGCTGGGGCCGGTCCCCGCCGTCCTCATGAATTTTTTGAAGACGGATTCGGACACGCAGGTGATTGCCAGGCCTCAGTTGCGGGTCACCGAGGGCGAGCGGGCCCAGTTGAACATCGGCTCGCGGGTGCCCATCCCCACCACCACCTTCAACACAGGGAACACCATCGGTGGCAACATCGTGCCTCTGACCTCGTTCACCTATCAGAATGTGGGTATCTCGGTGGAGATCGAGCCTCGCGTCCACCACAATCGGGAAGTGACCCTGATTGTGGCGGTGGAAGTCTCGGCCCTGGCGGGGCAGATTGCAGGCACCGGCGGCCAGAGTCAGCCTATCATCGGGACTCGCAATATCAACACCGTGATCCGTCTCAAGGAGGGTGAAACGCAGATCCTGGCCGGTCTCATCCAGGAAAATGACCGTGAATCGCTGCGGACTATTCCAGGGCTGGACAAGATTCCTATTCTGCGCAAGATTTTCGGCACCCATGAGACGACCAAGGAACGCACCGATATTATTCTCACCTTGACCCCCTACATCGTTCGCCTGCCGGATATTCGCGAGGAAGATCTGCAGGCGATCTGGGTCGGGACATCCAGCAATCTGGTGCTCAAGGGTGCCGAACGCAGCCCGTTTTCCGGCGAGTCTCCCTTCGCCGGCAAGGAACTGGACGGCGGCACCGGCCTCTTCGGGAGTTCATCGACGGGCCTGGAAGGTCGCGGCGACGGGAGCGCCCTGGATGAGGACAGTGGCGGCGGCGCCACCGAGGAGAGCCTGGATGACACGGGGGATGATGAAGACGATGATGATCAGCAGCCGCAGGTGGTCGTTCTCAACATGGTCCCCTCGGTGGCCAGTCTCACCGTGGGGCAGGTGTTCTCGGTGGACGTGCAGATTTTTCAGGCCAGGAACGTGGTGAGCACGCCGTTCAAACTGCGCTTCGATCCGACTCACCTGGAGTATGTCTCCGGCAGCCAGGGACCGTTCCTGGCGGCCGGTGGCAACGTCTCGTTCCTGGCGGGCCTGGACAGCCAGAACCCGGGGACTCTTTCCGTTGGACTGGCCATCCTCGGAGTGGGTCCCGGTGGAGGTGTGGACAACAACGGCACCCTCTGCCGGCTGAACTTTCGTGTCCTCCCTCAGGCCAAGTCAGCGGGGTCAACGAGCATCATCCCCTTCGCCAACAAGGTCTTCGCGCCCGGGATGAATGAGCGACCCAGTATTTTCAGATCCTTAACCCTCAACGTGGACGGATGACAGCCATGATGCGACGTTTGTTTCTGATCTGTACCCTCGCCCTTGTCATGGTGGGATGTGAGGACGGTGTCTTCGAACCCGTGGATCCGCCCGCCGGCGGCGGGACGCAGGAGCTTCTCCTTGAGCTCACCAGCCCCGAACCTCTCACCGCCGGCGATCCGTTCACGGTGCGAGCCACCGTCACCGAGGACGGCACCCCGGTGCCGTTCATCGGTGTTGAGTTCACCGCGGTCAATGCCAGTTCACAGGAGAAGTTCGTCTCGCCCTCGACAGTGCAGACGGCCCTCGTTCTGGGCACCGCCGATACCACGGTGAGCACGGCCGCCGACGATCGGTCCATCACCATCACGGCCACCGCCAGTACGTCGTCAGATGTCCTGACGGTCACCCTGGACCCACGGTAGCGGCAGGAGACTTGCAGGGATGAGAGCGAGAGGTTCAGCCAGGTGCCAGGGGCCGTCCCGGGGTCGGGATGGTCGTGTGGGCCGCGCAGCAGAGCGCGGTGTGACCATCCTGGAGATCCTGATCGCTGTGACCATCCTGGCCATCCTGGCCGCCGCCGTCACGCCCCTGGCGCGCATGGGGGTGCAGAGACAGAAGGAGATGGAATTGCGCCGGGCCC
>SMVB01209307.1_pt1 | contig 41550 bp, 28 predicted proteins | sample 2456461 | NCBI WGS metagenome assembly SMVB01 (sample SAMN11095934, study PRJNA526329) | marine sediment metagenome | biome: Marine sediment; feature: Surficial sediment; material: Deep marine sediment; isolation source: Hadal surficial sediment | place: Pacific Ocean | collected 2014-05 | depth...
GGCGGCGATGCGGGCGAGGACGGTTGGTTCGCGGTCCATCTCACGAAGGCGGGTATCTACCAGGTCCTCGCCGACGCCGGCGAGCACGGGACGGCTGCGTTGCGCGACTACGAAGTGCGATTCGGCGGCGAGAGGGAGCCGGTCGAGCTGCTCGTCCAGGGTTCGGGCATCGTGCGCGGCCGCGTGCGCGACGCCGCGGGACGCCCGGCCGCGATGCTTGACGTGCTCGTCCTGCTCGCTTCGCTCGGCGAACCGAACGGGAGCTACGGGCTACCCGAACCGCAAGCGAGCGAGCGCCGGCTCGAGGGCCGGGGGCAGTTCCAGGCGAGTTCGCGCACGGACGCGCAGGGCGCGTTCGAGTTCCTGGGGCTGCGCGCTGACCCGTACGTCGTGCGCGCCCGCACGGACCCGTACGGAAGTGGTTACCCGTACCTCCTCACTCGCGCTCCGGTGCCTAGCGACGGCGTGGCGCTCCAGCTCTCGTTCGGCCGCCCGCACCTGGCGGTGAGCGTCGTGAACGAGGACGGGAGTCCTTGGACGACGCCGTTGCGGGTCCCGGCCCGTCGAGACACCGATCCGGGCGCGGTGTGGCCCGCGAGGCCGCAGCTCAGTGTCTTCCCTGCGAGCGACGAGGCGCACCTTCTCGGTCCGTACGAGACCCGGCTCTTCGGGCGCGCGGGGGCGGGGGGCGAGACCGTGTTCGAGGTCGATGACGGCCGCCGCTACCAGGTCGGACTCCTCGGCGGCGCAATGCCGTGGCGCCCCGTCGAAGCCTCCGTCCCGGAGGGCGCGTCGCGCGTCGAGGTGACGGTCACCGCTCCGGAGGCGGGGGCGATGGGCGCGCTGGTCGTCGTCGTGTACGACGCGCAGGGCGCGGCGGTCGAGCGCGGGCTCGTCATCCGGGTCGAGGACCTGGACACGGGAGCACCGCTACTCGTGCGCAACAGCATCTTCCGCGCGACCGGGCCGTACCGGATCAACCTTCCCGAGGGCCAGTATCGCCTAATCGTGGAGGGCGCGGCCTCCATCGAGCGGCAACACGGCACGCTGATGTCGGAGCGCAAGCACGGCCGGTTCGTGACGACCGTCCGTGTCCTCGAAAGCCGCGAGACGACGGTGAATGCGACCCTCTCGCAAGGCGCGCGGTTGCGCGTACGGCTCGCAGGGTCGGTGGGCGAGCAGGACCGTGAAGCCTTGCGCGAGCAGCATCCGGACTGGGATGCCGATGTGATCGAGTACAGGATCGGAAGAGCGGCGTTCGCCCTCCTCGCCGAGGGCCGCTGGCCGGAGCCGATCTTGTTCCGGTGGGAGGTGACGCAGAGCTCCGCGGCGGGGACGCACCTCACTTCGGAGCTCGCGTTGGGCAGCGAGCAGACCTCCGAGCTCCTGCCCGCTGGACGGTTTCGGGTCGAGGCTCGGCTCCCCGGCGGACGCGTCGTCTCGCGCTCGGTCGTACTCGTGGAGGGCGAGACGACCGCGATCGACCTATCCTTCGAGTAGGGGGGAACCTGCATGAAACGTGCGACTCCATTCGTCCTGGCACTCGCGGTCTTCGTCCTCGTGGTCATCGGCGTTCGACGCTATCTCACCGGCGACGAGGTCGTGATCGAGGAGCAAGCGTCCGCGGCGCCGGACGAAGTGGAGCTCGTCGAGCCGGCCGCGCCCGAAGAGCTCGAGGCGCCCGCGCCCGAGCCCGCCGGCGTCGGCCGCGAGCAGGTCGCGCTGGAGCCCGCGCTCGCGCCGGCGGAGGAAGCGGAGAGGACGGCCACGCTCGTCGTCATCGCGCGCTGGGACGACGACGGCACGCCCGCCGTGAGCATGGGCGTCTCCACCTACCCGAGCACGCGCGCGAACGCGTTCCTGCACCGCGATCGCGCGATCACCGGGCCCGATGGTCGGGCCACGTTCGTCGTGCGGGCGCCCGAACGGCTCGGCGCGTACCTCGACCAGGGCGAGTCGGAGTTCGTCGAGCTCGCGCCGGGCGACGTGCGCGAGCTCGTGCTCACGGCCGAGCGCTGGGCAGTCACCAGGGGCCGCGTCGTCGACCGCGAGGGCAACCCGCAGGCCGATGCGGAGATCTGGGTCTCGGCGGGTTTCAACTACACGTACGGGAGCGTGGTCGCGCGCACGCGCGGTGACGGCCGGTTCGAGGTGCCCATCGGCGCGGCCAACTACATCGGCGCGCGCAAGGTCGGGCACGTGCCCTCGCACCTCAGGCATCCGAACGCCGCGAAGGGTGAGGAGCTCGAGCTCGTCCTGCCGCTCCGCGGACCCGCGGGCCGCGTCGTCGGCGTCGTGCGGGGCACGGACGGCGCTCCGATCGCTAACGCGCTCGTGCACATCGGGACGATGCGCGGCCACGTCGTCGAGCTCGAGGACGGCGCGCAGGGCACTCAGGCCCCGGGCCTGCGGGCGCGCAGCGCTGATTCGGGCCGGTACGCCGTGGACTCGGTCGAGCCCGGCAGGGTCACGCTTCGCGCGCGGGCCGCGAACTACGCGGTGCTCGCGCTGGAAATCGATGTCGAACCGGATCGGGTCACCGAGGTCGACATCGTCCTCACGCGGGGGATCACGGCGCGCGGCACGGTGCGCGAGCCCGGTGGTGCGCCGATCGAGGGCGTGTTCGTGGGCTATGGCGACTACGGCGCGTTCGATTCCGGTCGCACTCTCACAGCGGCCGACGGCGCCTACGAGCTGTCCGGCGGCGACCCCTCGGGATGGACCATCGTGGCGAGGATGCAAGGGCTCGGGGCGGCGGAGACAACGCTCGCCGGCGCGCCGGGCGCGGTCGTCGAGTGGCACCCGGTGCTCGACCCCGGTCGAGCGATTCACGGCGTCGTGCGCGACACGGACGGAGTCCCGCTCGAGCACATGCGGGTCACTGCGCGGTCCGCGCGGTGGGCGGGCGGCGTGCCCTTGCAGGCCGTCACGGCATCGGACGGCACCTTTCGGATCACGAATGCCGAGGACAAGGTGTATGCGCTCACCGTGGGGGAGCGCGGCACGGTCTTCGCGATCCATGAGGTGGGCGGAGTGCGACCCTCGAGCGCGCCGATCACGATCGTGATCCCGACCGGGGCGCGACCGTCGGCGTACGTGAAGGGACGCCTCGTCCTGCCCTCCGGTGTCCGCGCTTCGTTGACCGCCTTCCTCGTGGGCGGGGACAGGGGACCCTTCATCCACTTCGACGCGGACACGGGCGAGTTCGCGGACGGGCCGTGGCCGCCGGGTGACTATCGCCTGTGGATCATGAGCGACGACTACCCGCGCACCTCCCTCGCGAATTTTTCCCTCGCGGTGGGGGAGACGCGCGACCTCGGCACGTTGGAGCTCGTTCCCACGGGCAAGCTCGTCATCGTTGCGATCCTCCCCGCGGGCGGTCACGCCGGGGGCGCGACCGTCGAGGTGCGCGATCGTCAGGGCGATCAGGCACACTGGGGCAGGGTCGAGAGCGATGCGGAGGCCGAGATCGACCTCGCTCCAGGCAGCTACGTCGTGCGGGTCTCCACGGCGCGCGAGCTCGCCGCTCACACCGTCGTCGAGGTCGCATCGGGTGCGACCACGCGTGCGACGCTCGAACTCGTCGGCTCCCCGCGGCTCGCGGTGGCGCTCGACTTCGAGGGTGAGGAGCTCGCGACGCTCACGCTCACGGTCTTCGATGCGGATGGCTGGCCCGTGGAGCTCTTGCGAGCGGGTGCGGTGAAGACGGGCCGTGCTCTCGGATTCCCACTCACCGCCGGCAGCTATCGCGTGGAAGCCGTGGCCGGAGACGGCAGGCGCGGCAACGCGTCCGTCCAGGTGACGGCCGGCGCGTCGCCCGCGACGGTCGTGCTCGAGCTCCGCTGAATCGCGCCGATCCGGCTCAGGGGACGAACGCGAGCTCGAGGCCGTCCGACAGGTTGAAGTTCGCGCCGCCCGCGGCGGGATCGCGGAACCACGCCTGGAAGTTCCACGTCGAGCCGGCCGTGATCGGGACCTGGGGCGGGAGAGTCGCGTAGTCGACGTCGAACGCCAGGAGGTCGCCGACCGCCGTCACGACGTCGAGCCGGACGAGCTGGCCGGTCACGCACTGGAAGCCATTGCCGAACGGCAGCTGGGCCTGCGTGGGGCCGTAGAAGAAGATGCCGTTCTGGCCCGCGGGGACGGGCTGCGCTGCGAGCGCGAGGTCGTTCGCGGCGAGGCTCGTCGAGCCGGAGGCGGAGATCGCCGCCGGCTGTCCGCTCGAGTTCGGGGTGGCGAGGCAATGGTTCGTCCCGAGCTCACCCGCGATCAGGAAGTTCACGCCGGCGGCGGCGAACTCGCTCGCGACGGGGATCGTCGGAAACGTGAACCCGAAGAGCTCGACCCACGACTGCACGAACGTGACGTCCGGGTGGAAGACGACGGGCACGCCCGAGGAGACCACGTCGGGGATGTGGTCGAACGGCGTCTGCGGCCAGAACGCCGCGACGAGGTAGCTCTGTCCCGCGACGAGCGTCACGGGCGCGACGCTCGCGTAGCGGTAGCCGTCGATCTTCGGCGCCGCCGTGCCGACCGGCACCGTGGCGGAGGCGACGACGTTCGCGGCGAGGTCCCAGATCACGACCTCGTGCGGCGCGCCGAGGCCCGGCTCGGGTGAGGGTGCGCCGCGGTCGAAGACGCCGATGGCCGTGATCTCGAGCGTCTGGTTCACCGTGAATTCCCAGGCGATCGTGCGATCGACGGCGCCCGTCGTGTGCACGAATACGGCGGAGGCGTCGAACGCGGCCGCGGGCGTGTCGAGCGCGAGCCCGGTGTCGGCGATGAGCGCGGCGGAGAGGGCGATCAGCCCGTGGTGAAGCGCACGGCGTGCTCGGGAGTGGCGGGGTTCGTGCTGACAAAGCGCACTGGCGACGCGTGTGCGGCGCATACTCGGAGCCGGTGCGACGCAGTCAACGCGGATCCAGGCGGTCCCGCGCGTGTCGTGAGCCTCACTGCGGGATGCCAGGGCGAGGAAGTGGGGGATGGGCATGCGCCGAAGCTACCGCGTTTCCCACGGACTCGCCAGCCGGCGCGCGTCACGGCAGCCAGCCGACCGTCAGGAACCCGAGGTAGGTCCCGAGCGCCGTCCCGAGCGACCCGATGAGGATCGCCGGCAGGACGAGGTCGGGGCGCCCGAGGCTGCGCGCGAGGGCCAGTGCGGACGTCCCGCCGCCGATGTTCGCCTGGGAGGCGACGGCCGCCATGGCGGGGTCGAGGCGCAGGAGCGCGGCGGAGGCGTAGACGAGGGTCCCGTGCACGAGCACGGTGATCGTGACGAAGAGGGCGAGCTTGGCGCCCAGCGTGCCCATGCCGAGCAGGGCGGAGATGTCGCAGAGCGCGCCGATCACGGCGAGGAAGATCATCACCGCGAACATGCCGCAGAGCCGCGTGCCCGTGAGGCGCTGGATCGGTCCGAGCTGGGCGAGCACGAGCGCGAGCGTCGTGAGGACGATGATGGAGGGCACGCGTCTGCCGCCGAGCGCCGCGCCCAGCCACTCGCTCGCGTGCGCGGACGCCCACACCGCGAACGCACCGAGCGCGAGCAGAATGGCGAGGTCGACCGGGTGCACGCTCTCGGTATCGTCCTCGATGCCGGTGATGAGCTCGCCCGTGGCTCCGGCCGCGCCGTGCGGGGCGAGCGACTTGCGCACGGCCGGCCAGACGCCGGCGAGCACGCGCGGCAGGGCCACGCTCGCGGCCATCCACAGGGTCGTCATCGCGCTGTCGACGACGTTGGCGCCGGCGTAGAGCGCGCCGTCCTCCACGACATGGTACTCGAGCGCGATCGCGTTGAAGTTGGCGCTGCCACCCGTGTACGTGCCCACGAACATGCCGCCGAGCGCACGGTACACGTCGCCGAACGCCTCCGCGCCGTCGACCGCCCACATCCCCACGAACACACCCGCCACCGTGGCCAGCGATCCGATCACGAACAACCCGACCATCGGCAGGCCGGCCTTCAGGATGCTCCGGAGGTTCACCTGGAGCAGCAGCCAGAAGATCGCGAGCGGCGCGACGTACGTGAACACGCCGTCGTAGACGGGCGAGCCCCCGGTCACGGTGGGGATCAGCCCGACGTTGGCCGTGACCGCGGTCACGACGATGACGAGCAGCGCCGCGCCGAGATGGCGCAGGATCGTCTTGCGCGCGAGCCACTCCGCCACCGCGACGTTCGCGCCGAGCACCGCGATCACGAAGATGGGGTCCGTCATCCGCCGCGGATCACTCGATCGTGATCGGGCTGTCGCCGACCTCGAACTTGCGCCGTTCGCGCTCCCCCGACTGGTCACCGAGCACGAGCTCGTACGAGCCGGGGACGAGCTGGATCGAGAAACCCCGGGGCAACGGGATGCCGTTCTGGATCGGGTGACCGTTCGCCTCCAGGCGGTACCACCGAAAACCCGCGCCGGGCCGGATGGTCACGCGCGTCGCGGCCTTCAAGGTGATGACGAGGTCGCTGACGGGGCCCGCGGACATGTCGACGATGATCGGACCGGAGGCGAGCGCACGCTGGCCGCGCGTGTGGAGGAGGTACCGGACGGGTTCGAGGGAGCGCACGCGCATCGTGCCGGCCGCGTTGGAACCCGCGGCCAGGGCGAGGTCCGACTGCGCTACGCCGGTGTCCGGAGCGATGGGCGTCACCACGAACGCGGCCGCGACGGGCCGGCCGTCGGGACCGAGGACGGTCACGACGAGGTCCTTGCCGCGCGTGATCTGGATCGTGCCGAGGTCGAGCACCTCGCGCGGCTTCAGATCCACTTCCCGGCTCCAGCGCGCGTGCCCCGTCGCGCTGATGCGGAGGAGCTGTTTGCCGGCCCACAGTCCCTTCCACTCGACCTCGCCCCTGCCGGAGGTGTGGCGGAAGCCCGGCATCTGCACGCTCCGTGCGACCATCGGCGTCGCGCGCAGCAGATCGCCCGACTCGGCGTCCACGACGCGCGCCCGCACGACGGCGAGAGTGTTCAGGACCTCGTCGAGCCCGAGGATGAAGTCGACGGCGTCCTGTCCCTCGACGACACGGTGCCTGGCGAGCACGGCCTGGTTGAACACCGCCGCGACGAAGTAGGGCGGGTCTGCCGTCACCGTGAGCTCGCCGGCGAAGTTCCGGGCGTACTCGATCGAAGGGTCGCGGCGCGTGGTGAAGGTTCCGACGCCGTAGTGGAACTCCTGCCCCTGCGTCGGGAAGTCGGCGAGCCACGTCGGCGGAGTCCCGACGGTCGCGACCGCGGCGATGGTATTCCCGAGCCCGGCGCTCCTGCGCTTGAGCGCCTCGATGAGGGGCTCGCCCTCGGTCGAGCTCATCCGCACCAAGAGGAGCCCGTGGCGTTCGAGCTGGACGTCCCGCTCGACCACTCGGCCGCGGCCGTCGAGCGCGAGCTCGAGCCGGACGGTCTCGCAGCCGCGGGCCCGGAAGGTGAGCGAGTATCGACCCGCCACGAGGTCCGCGAGCGCGTAGTGCCCCGTCCCGTCGACGCGGACCTCCCGCTTCGTGGCGCCGAACAGCTCGACGAACGCCTGCCGACCGACGAGCGGACTGCCGTCTCCAGCGCTCACGACCCCACGCACGGTGAACGTGCCGCGCAACGCCTCGCGCGTCGGCCCCGACGGCTCGTCCGCGGCTCCCGGTTCGCGGCTGCGCGCGGAGAGCAGCGCGGAGGGCTCGACGGGTTCGGGCTCCACGGTGGTCCCGTGGAACGCCGGCACCGCGTCCAGCGGCACCTCGTCCCCCAGGTACCCGGAGACCCAGATCATGGTGCCGGCGATGCCGACCACGAGCGCGACGAGGAGGACGATGCGGAGGTTCATCGGTGCGCCGCCGGGGCGCGAGCGCCGGGGTCAGCCCCCATTCTGCGATGAACAGAACTGTACGTAGTCGATGTATCCCGGGAACTCGCGCCCCTCGGCGCAATACGCGCAATCGGGGTCGGGATCGACCCTCAGCTCATTGAAGTGCTGGCGCAATGCGTCGTACACGAGGAGCCGGCCGACCAGGAGGTCGCCGATACCGAGCAGGATCTTGATCGTCTCGATCGCCTCGAGCGTGCCGATCACCCCGGGCAGCACGCCCAGGACCCCCGCTTCAGCGCAGGAGGGTGCGAGCTCGGGCGGGGGTGGCTCGGCGAAGAGGCAGCGGTAGCAGGGGCCCCGACGCTCCGGACAGGCCGGCCAGAAGACACTGACCTGACCGTCGAAGCGGAAGATCGAGCCGTGGACGTTGGGCAGACCGAGCTTCACGCACGCGTCGTTCACGAGGTAACGCGTCGGGAAGTTGTCCGAGCCGTCGAGGATCACCTCGTAGCCGGCGAAGGTCTGCTCGACGTTCGAGGAGTCCAGCCGGAAGCGATGCTTCTCGACGTGGACCATCGGGTTCAGCTCGTTGAGCGTCCGCTCGGCCGAGTCCACCTTCGGCGTCCCGACATCCGTGTCGCGATGCAGGAGCTGGCGCTGGAGGTTGCTGCGGTCGACGACATCGTCGTCGACGATGCCGAGCGTCCCGACCCCCGCGGCGGCGAGGTAGAGGGCAGCCGGCGAGCCGAGGCCGCCGGCACCGATCAAGAGCACGCGGCTGTCGATCAGGCGTATCTGCCCGACCTCGCCGACCTCTGGCATGAGGAGATGGCGGCCGTAGCGCTCGCGCTCCCCGGCGTTGAGCGTGCGCGGCGTCTCGACCGGCAGCCCGTCCTCCTTCCAGCGGTTGAACCCGCCGACGACCGAGCGCACGTCCGAGTAGCCGAGCTGCTGCAGGTTCTCGGCGGCGAACAGTGACCGGACCCCGCCCGCGCAGATCACGAGCACGGTGGCGGCGCAGTCCGGCACCGCGTCTTCGATGCGCAGCTCGAGAAAGCCGCGCACGATGCGTTCCGCGCCCACCGGGCTGCCCTGGGCGACCTCGTCGGGCTCGCGCACGTCGACGAGCTTTGCGCCCTCCGCTTGCAGCGCCGCCGCCTCGATGGGCGTCACCTCGGCCACGCTCGCCTTGAGGGCGGCGAGCCGCGCGTCCTTCTGTTTCATCGCATGCCTCCAAGGTCGATCACGGCTGCTCGGAGCGGCTGCTCGGTGAATGCACCACCCGCGGGCCGCCGGGCCCGGCATTCTCGCACATCGACCGCCGCGACCCGCACGACCAGGTAGGACCGGCCCTCCCAGGCTGCCTCGGGTTCGAGTACGCGCGGAGCACGCATCCGGCTACGGCACCCTCCGGTGCACGACCCACAGCGCTCCGGCGTAGACCGCGGCACAGTACCCGACCATCCCGAGCTCGATCCACACCTTCAACTCGTCATCGATCGTGATCCGAATGAACTGCTCCAGGTCCACGATCCGGAACAGCGAGTAGTGCGTGATCGTCTTCACGACGTAGATCGAAAATTGGAAGACCGAGAAGAACAGCATCCCTACCGCGATCTTGAGCGGCTGGCTGTCCATCGCCGACCACAGGAACGTCGTGGTGTAGATGCAGGCCAGGAACAGCGACGAGTGGATCGAGCACAAGGCGAGCTCGCCGTACGTCATCGTCGCGTCGACCGTCGCGAGCAGCGCCGGGATCGTCGCGCTCGACAGGAACACGGGCACGACGATCGCCAGCAAGCCGCCGACGTAGCGCTCGGTCGTGATCCGAGTTCGGGACACCGGGCGGCCCATCCAGATCTCGAGCGTCCCGCGGTGGGCCTCGCCCGCGACGGCGTTGATAGCGAAGAGCACCGCCGCCGCGGCGCCCAGCGTGTTGCACGCCTTGAAGTAGTGTTGCCCCACGACGTAGCCCGAGACGCCGGTCGACTCCATGAGCTCGATCTGCTCGCGCAACCACGGCAGCGGCGCGGCCATGGTCTTCAGCGTCTTGACGTTCTCCGCGAAGCTCGGCCACCAGACGATCGCCGCGGCGAGCAGTGCCTCGAGCACGATGAAGAAGACGAGGCCGAGCAACGTGTACCAGCGCGCCTGCCTGCTCATCAGCAAGCCTCCACGCCGTACAGCTCGCGGTACAGCTCCTTGAGCGACAAGAGCCCGTGCTCGATGCTCGCGGGGGCGGGCAGACCCTCCAGCGCGGCGAACCTGGCCAGGAATGCGCGCGGGTCGGCGCTCGTGAGTGACACCGTCACGCGCGCGCCTTCGCGGCGGACGGAGTCGACGCCATGGACTTCGAGCCGGTTCTCGATCCCGGAGATGTCGGCGTCCGGGCCCCAGGTGAAGATCACGATGCGCGATGAGCGTTCGCGGACGTCCGCCATCGTCTCGTCCGCGACGAGTCGACCTTCGTTCAAGAACACGAGCCGGTTGCACACGAGGTCGACCTCGTCGAGATGATGGGAGGAGAGCAGGATCGTCGTGCCGCGCGCGGCATCCGCCCGTAGCTGCTCGAGGACGATGCTGCGCGCCGAGGGGTCGAGGCCGTCGGTGGGCTCGTCGAGGATGCGCACGCCCACGTCGGGCGCCATGGCGGCGGCGAAGACGAGTTGGCGCTTCATCCCGTGGCTGTAGCCGCGGACGCGGCGCTCCAGCGGCAACCCCATCTCCCCGGCCATCCCGAGCGCGCGGGCCCGCGCCGCCGCCCCGCGCCCGCGCAAGAACCAGGTGAGGTGCTCGGCGCCGCGCATCTCGCCGTAGAGGTGCAGCTCGCCGGGGGAGTAGGTGATGCGCCGGCGGATGGCCGTGCCGTCACCCCTGAGCGGCACGCCGTCGACGGCGGCCGAGCCCGCGTCGGGCCGGACGAGGCCGGTGAGGATGCGCATGAACGTGCTCTTGCCGCTGCCGTTCGGGCCGAGCAGGCCCGTGACTACTCCGGGGCCGATCTCCAGCGTGAGGGGATGCAGCGCGGTCTTCGGACCGAAGCGCCGCGTGACGCCCCGGGCCACGATCCGCCGATCGCCCGGTACCGGGGCGTGCGTCGGATCGGGGCTGGCGGTCTCCGTGCTCGTACGGCCCATCGCGTGCCGCACCGCGGGCTTGGAACTTGCGGCGCGGGGCGGAGAATAGGCGTGGCATGGTCGAGTCGCAAGAGATCCGCGTATTGAAGCGCGACGTGTTCGGCCGCGTGGAGCTCCTCGGGCGTGGCGGCGGGCTCTTCGTGCGGCGCATCGCGTGCGGAGGACGCGTGCCCGGCTCGCGACTCGTGGCGCGAGCGCTCGCGCGACGCGAACGACGTGCGCTCACGGCCCTCGCGGGCCTCGTCGGTATCCCGCGGCTCGTCGTGGACGAGAGCCTCGCGGGGCTGCGCGACGCCGACGGCTTCGCGCCGGATGCCCGCGACGTCGTGCTCCGGTCGTGGATCGAGGGCGTACCCCTGCACCTGGCCGAGCGCCTGCCGGGCGATTTCTTTGATCAGCTCGACGCGCTCGTCGGCGAGATGCACGCGCGCGGTGTCTGCCACAACGACCTGCACAAGGAGCAGAACATCGTCGTGGACGCCGGCGGCTGGCCCGCGCTCATCGACTTCCAGCTCGCGAGCGTGCACTCCGGCGACTCCCACGTGCGACGCGCGCGGATCCAGGACGACCTGCGCCACCTCATGAAGCACCGTCGGCGATACACGCGCGATGGACGCGGACCGGCCGAGGTCGGAGCCGGCGGTTCCGGCCGCGGGATCCGCCGCTCGCCCGCGGCGCTCGCGTGGCGCCGGCTCGCGAAGCCGGTCTACGTCTGGATCACGCGCGGAATCCTGCATACCCGGGACGGCGAGGAGCGCCGGCCCAGCTCAGGGCCGTGGCCTGAGTGGGGGCCGCCCGTCGGCCCGCGCCCGTAGCCCGCGCTGCCCTGTTTCCTGTCCGTTCCGTTCCCTTCCTGTTTTCCTGCTATGTCTGCTTCTGGTCAGGCATGGGCGGCAGCCCATGCCTGACCAGAAGCAGACATAGCAGGAAAACAGGAAGGGAACGGAACGGACAGGATTGGAAAGCGGCGGGCCTGTCCCTATGGTGACGCGACGATGAACATCGTCATCGTCGGAGCGGGTGAAGTGGGCACCCACCTTGCGGACATCCTGTCGCGGGAGAAGCATTCCGTCTCGGTCATCGACCCCGATCCGTCGAAGGCGCGCCGGCTCATGGAGTCGCTCGACGTGCAGGCGCTCGTGGGTGACGGGACCCGAGCGGACATCCTGACCCAGGCCGGAGCCTCCAAGGCGGATCTCGTCGTGGCCGTGTCCGACGACGACCGCGTGAACATGCTCGCGTGCGTCTTCGCGAAGCAGATGGGCGCGAAGCGCCTCATCCTGCGCCTCAAGGACACGGGCATGCTGGCGGGGTACCGCTATTTCTACAAGCAGACGCTCGGCTTCGATGTCGTGCTCTCGACCGAGGAGCTCGCTGCGGAGGAGATCCTGGGGACCGTGCGCGAGCACCACGCGCTCGAGGTCGAGACGTTCGCCGACGGGCGCGTTCAGCTCCGGCGGCTGCGGTTGCGCGAAGAGAGCGAGCTGACCTCCGAGCCGATCGCGCGCCTGCGCCTGCCCGCGGGGGTGTTGATCGTCGCGGTGGCGCGCAAGGAGTCGTTCGTGCTGCCCGACGGGGATCACCAGCTACAGGTCGGCGATCAGATCTACCTGATCGGGCAGGCGGGCGACCTCGATGCATTCGAGCGGATGGCGGGCGAGCGTACAGCCTTGCGCCGCAGCGTCGTGATCATGGGCGCGGGCGGGATCGGAAGGGAAGTGACGCGCAAGCTGCGCGGGACCTCGGGGATCTCGATCCGCGTGATCGAGCGCGACGCGAATCGCGCGCGCGCCTTCGCTTCGGAGAACACCTCGGACGTGCTCACGATCGTGGGCGACGCGACCGATATCGACCTCCTGCTCGAGGAACGGATTGGGGAGGCGAACATCTTCATCGCGACGAGCGGGGACGACGAGCAGAACATGGTCGCGTGCCAGCTCGCGCGCTCGCTCGGGGTCGAGCGCACGGTCGCGATGGTCAACAAGAGCGGGTACCGCCAGATCTACGACCTGCTCGGGATCGACCAGGCGATCGCGCCGCGCGTACTGTGCTCGAACAGCATTCTGAGGTTCGTGCACTCGGGGTCGGTCGCGGCGATCTCGGTCATCGGCGACGGTCGCGCGGAAGTCCTCGAGCTCCATGTGGGATTCAAGGAGGGCAAGGAGATCAAGGTGAAGAACCTCGGGCTGCCCCGGGGAGCTGTGCTCGGCGCGATCGTGCGCAAGGAGCAGGTGATCATCCCGAACGGGGACACGCCGGTCGCCGCGGGCGATCAAGTGATCGTCTTCACCTTGCCCGAGAACCTCGAGCAGGTGGAGCACATCTTCAAAGGGAAGTAGAAGGGCACCCGGCCTTCAGCCGTCATGAACCTGCGCGCCGTAGTCCGGATGCTCGGCATCGTGCTGCTCCTGATCGCGGGCTTTCTCCTCGTCCCCGCGCTCGTCGCGCTGATCTATGACGAAGTACGCGAGTTCTGGGCCTGCGTCCTGTCCGCGGCACTCTCCGCCGCGGTCGGTGGCTTCCTCGCCTGGTGGAACCGAAGCTCCACCAAAGCGGTCCATGGCCGGCCGGACTACTTTCGGCGCGAGGGGCTCGCCGTCGTCGGCCTCTCCTGGCTCGTGGGCGGTGTCGCTGGGGCCCTGCCGTACATGTTCACGGGGACGTTCAGCTCCTTCGTCGACGCGCTCTTCGAGTCCGTGTCGGGGTTGACGACGACGGGCTCCACCGTCCTCTCGCCGGAGGGCATCGACGCGCTCCCGATGAGTATCGCGTTCTGGCGCTCCTTCACCCATTGGCTGGGCGGGTTCGGGATCGTCATGGTCTTCGTGGTGATCTTCCCGACGGGCGGGCGCAGTCTGTTCAGGTCGGAGGTGCCGGGGATCGCGCGTGAAGCGGGGCGTCAACGAGTGCGCGACAGCGCGCTGGCGCTGATGCGAATCTACGTGGGGATCAGCGTGATCGAATTCGTGCTGCTCTACTTGGCGGGGATGACGGTCTTTGACTCCGTGATCCACACTTTCGGCACGATCGCGACGGGCGGGTTCTCGAACCACTCCGAGAGCATCGCGTACTTCCAATCGGTGCAGATCGAGATGATCATCACCGTCTTCATGTTCGTGTCCGGGATCAACTTCGCGATCTACGACGTCCTTCTGCGCGTCGGGCCGCGACCCGCCTGGCGGCGGTTCATCGGCTCGGCCGAGGCGCGCGCCTACGCGGGCATCATCTTCGGTTCGACCGTGTTCATCGCGTGTGTGCTCTGGTTCTGGGGCGGCAGCAACGGGGACGTGGGCTCGGGGCTCCCCGACTACCGTCACTTCTGGCAGGCGATGCGCGACAGCGTCTTCCAGGTCGTCTGCCTCGAGACAAGCACGGGCTACGGCACGGCGGACTTCGACCGTTGGCCCCAGGTGTGCCGCGTACTGCTCATGTTGATCGCGGTCATCGGCGCGTGCGCCGGCTCCACGGGCGGCGGGATGAAGGTCGTGCGCATCCTCATCGTCGCCAAGGCGGCACTGAACGGCGTCAGGCGCTTCGTGCGGCCGCGCGCGATCCATGCCGTGCGGATGGACGGCCAGACGCTCGACGAGGGCATCGTGGCCTCCGTCACGAGCTACTTCGCCCTGTGGATCTTCGTGTTCCTCGGCGGGACGCTCTTCTTGTCGGGCTACGGATACGACCTCGCGACGTCCTCGACAGCCGTGCTCGCGACGCTGAACAACATCGGACCAGGCCTCGCCAAGGTGGGGCCGGCGATGAACTTCGCCGAGCTCCCCGACCTCGGGAAGCTGCTCCTCACCGTGTTCATGGTCCTCGGGCGGCTCGAGTTCTACGCCGTGGTCGCGTTGTTCGTGCCTAGTTTTTGGAGGAGGTAGGGGACTCGTGGGTCCTCCCGCGAGGCCCCTACGCCACGCCGTGCAGGCGGGGCCGGCGGCGTAGCCGCCGTATCGCGCCGCAGGCGCATCTCGCGCTTGGCGCGAATTCATCGGCCCGTAGGGCCGTCCTCTCCTCAGGACAATGGTGCCGGGACCGTGCCTGAAATCGACCGGGGGCGCTCCACGAGAGCAGGCCGGCCCTACGGGCCGATGAATTCGCGCCGGGCGCGAGATGCGCCTGCGGCGCTGCGGCGGCTATGCCGCCGGCCCCGCCTGCACGGCGTGGCGTAGGGGCCTCGCGGGCGGACCCGCGAGGCCCCTACATCACGTCGTCCCGATACACCCAGGCCTTGTACCGATGGCGGTCGCGGCGGTGCGTCACGAGCCGCCACAGGTCCTCGGGGCCCATGACCGTCAAAAACTGGCGTGCGCCGTCGGCGGTCTCGATCGTCAGGAGTCCCGAGACCAGACCGAGCAGGCGCCGATCGCCCTCGCGCTCCGAGAACACGGCCGCGCCGATCTGATCGGGTCGCGCGCGAATCTGCAGGGGGACTTCGAGGAGGATGCCGTACACGCGTGGATCCGTGAGGACCTCGACGTGCTCCTCCCACGGGCCTTCCTCCGTGCGGCCGACGATGATGAGGATCTCGCCTTCGTGCGGCTGAAAGAACGTCATCGGGACGCTCGGCAGGCGAATCTCGGTCTCGGCCGTGTAGAGGCCGCCGCCCAGGGGCTCGATCACCGTCGGTTCGATGCTCGGGCCGTCGCCGAACCACGCGGTGATCTCGATGGCCCCCGAGCGCGCCGTGCGGCCGAGGAACACGACCCCGAACTCGGTCGAGACGCCGAGCTCCGACCCGCCCGGCGTGGTGATCTGGAGCACCGGATCGACGACGGCGCGGTTCCCGACGCAACCCGCGCTCGCGAGACAGAGGAGCAACGCGAGGGGCCGCGGAGGGAACAAGGATAGCGGGGAGCTCACTTGAAGGATTCGTACCAGGTCCGGTAGCTGGCGATCTTGGGGTCGAGCTCCATCGCGAGCCCGGCCTGCTCCTTCGCCTCGCCGTGCTCGATCGATTCCTTCGTGGTCTCGTTCTCGATGAACGACTTCGCGAGGTCCGGGTCGGCGACGAGGTAGAAGGAGAGGTCTCTTCGGTATCGGGCGTTCAAGGGGTCTAACTCAATGGCCCGCCGGATATCGGCGAGGGCCTGCTCCTGCCGCTCCTCGGAGCTCAGCTCCTTGCCGCCCTCCGTCTCGGGGGTCTCGTCGGGGAGCTCCTCGCCGTCCTCGTCGAAGTGGACGATATGACCCTTGAAGGTGATCGCCCGGGCCCGGGCCCAGTAAGCGCGCGCGTCCTCGACGCCGCCCTCGATCGCCGCCTCGAGATCGGGCAGAGCGGCCCCGAATTTCCACTGCGCCACGGCGCGCAGGCCGCGCTTCAGGCGCGCCTCGGGCGCGTCGACCGGGATCTCCGCGATGAAGTCGTGCCACTGGCGCTCGAGCTTCTGGACGTCCCGTTCTCCGATCCGTTTCAGCAGGAGCGCCTTGATGTCCTCGGGCTTCACGACCTTGCCGACGCCTGAGAGCCCGTAGGACGGAATGGTCTCGTAGGGGACGCCCTTCGCGGTCGTGTACAGGTCGCGGAAGAACTTGGCGAAGCCCTTGGCGTACTTGCCGTCCTTGTAGTTGTTCAGGAAATAGACGAACGACCACGCGTGGGCGTACTCGAAGGAGTGGAACTTACGCCGCTCGAGCTCGAAGAGGTCGCCGAGCCGGACGGCCTCCCCCTTCTGCAGGGCTTGCTGCACCGTGAGCACCCGATCGATCTGGAGCTTGCCGGGTGTGATCACGAGCTTGCCGCGCCGGTCCCGCTCGATCGTGGCGCTGCCGAAGTAGTCCGCGACCGCTTCGTTGATCCATATCTGGGGCCGGAACTGCTGATCGATGAGGTAGGTGAGCAGGTGCGTGCACTCGTGCAGGGCCACCCAGTCGCTCGTCGTCGGATCCACGTAGTCGTGGAAGAAGTTCAGGGTCTGCTCCCCGGGATGGAAGAAGCCTGCGACGCCCGGCGACTTGCGCGTCATCTTCGTGAACTCCGGGCGGTTCTTGTAGATGTTCACCGTCATCTTCGTCCGCCGCATGGTCGGCGTCGGCTTGATGCCCACGCGCTTGTCCATGAGCTTGTAGTATGCCTCGAACAATTCGGCGTAATACTCGAGCAGCTCCGGGGACGTGTTCGTCTCGATGAAGAAGTGCTTCGTCTCCGTCTTCAGCCGGTACAGCCACCTGGAGTAGACGGCCATCTCGTCAGCCTGCGCCTTGCTCCGCTCGTGCTCCTTGCGCTTCTTGTTCAGGTAGCCGACCTTCGAGATCCACTTGCCCCTGTACCGCACGTACCCCTGCTCGAGCTTCTTCCGCTCGTCGTCGTTCTCAGGCACGTAGTCGGACATGTCGCCCTCGACCTCGACCGCCTTCACACCCGCCTTGGTCGGCAGAAAGATCGTTCCGTGCTCGAATTCGAAGAGGTAGCCGCCGTCTTTCTCGCGTGCCTTCAGCACTTCGAGGACGCGGCCGTCTTCGGTGACGACACGATCAGCGCGGAGGTTGGGTGCCAGGACGAGCAGGCATGCGAGCGCGAGCGGATGCGCGCGGGGCATGGCTGGCCACCGGGGGCTCGGGTCCGCGGGCGCCAATTGGCAACGTTCTGAGCACGAGTTCATGAATGGTCCCGGCTAGCCTTTGAGCGTGTAGTTCTTCCAGGCCTCCTCGAAGGCCTCCCAGTCGACGCCGTCGAAGGCCTCGTCGACGGCCTCCTCCAGATCCCCGGTCTCGACGATCGTGTCGAGGTACACGTCGAGGATATTGCCCCAGGAGTCCTGCCAGCCCCGGGCCCGGTTGGCCTTGCCCGTCCGCAGGAAGTAGACGAGCGCCCAGCCCTGGGCGTAGTTCGCGCCTTGGCCGAGCTTCAGGTCGTTGTTGCCGTAGTATTCGCTCTTCTTCCAGCGCACGAGATCCTTGAGCGGAGCGTACTTCCCCGCGCGGATGTTGACCTGGGCGGTCCGCTGCCGCCACGCGGCGGGCTTCAGGTCGAACTTGTTGTGCTTGAGCTTGTAGCCTGAATAGAAGTCGCCCGTGCCTTCGTTGTACCAACTGTGCGGGGCGATGTTGCCGTAGAAGTAGAAGATGTACTGGTGGAACGCCTCGTGGTTCAGGACGAGCCACGTGTTCTCGCGCCCGCCGATCTCCTTGTCGTCGTAGATGACGAGCTCCTCCGTGTCCGAGTTCCAAAAGCCGGCGGAGCCGCCCGGGCCGCCATAGGAGTGGTACTGGTCGCGGTTCTCGCACACGCGCACGATGCTGGTGCGCGACCGCTCCATGGGGTCGGCGCGCATTGCGACCGTATGTTCATCATCACCGTTCGCATCGTCCTCTCCGTCGCCACTCTTCGCGTCCGGTTCCTCGTCCGCTCCGTCTTTATCCTTCTTCTTCCTCTTTCTCCGCTTGGCCTGCTCGGCCTCGCGTCGCTCCTTGGCGCGTCTGGCTTCGAGCGCCTTCTCGATCGGGTACTCCGCCTCGTACACCGCGCGGATCGCCTCGAGGCGTTCCTGGATGTTCTGCATGAACTTCCTGTCCGAGTTCGCCGAGATGATGAAGTAGTTGGGGGTGTAGTAGAGCGCCCAGCCCGGCATGCGCGAGATCTGGTCCTGGAGCTCCGCGTACTTCGCGGCGCGCATGCCGCTCATGCTCTCATCCACCTCGACCACGACGCGCTCGACCTCGACCCTCTTGAAGGACTTGGCCATGCTCCGAAGCGGTTTCTTCCACTTTGCCCACTTCTTTTTCGCAGCGGGCGCGTTGAAGACGAGTCCGACCTCCAGATCGGGGCCCATCTCATAGACGACGGCCCAGATGTAGACGGGCAGCCCGGCCTTGCCCGACGTGAAGACGCCGGTGCTCTTGCCTTCGAAGATGTACTCCGTGGCGGGGACCTTCACCCCCTTGAACACCTTCTCCTCGACGAGCTCGAACTGACTCCCGGCGCGGGGCGTACGGGAGATGAACTCGGCGATGTCGGCGGCGGCCTTCCACTTCTTCCCGCTGCCACGGTCTTTCTTCTCGCTGTCCGCGTCCGTCTCCGCGCTCTGCCCACGTCGATCGAACTTGAGGAGCCAGCAGTAGATGTTCATGTTCCCGTTCCCGCCGAGGGACACGAACTTCATGGGGCCGTCGGGCACGTAGACGCCGATGCGGTCGATCTCGCTGGGCTCGGGCGGGATGTACTCCCAGCCCTTCGGCACCTTCACCTTGAAGCCGATGTCGGTACTGTCCACGTAGTAAGTGCCGGGCTTCGGAGCCTGGCCCTCCGCGAGGACGGGGAACAGCGCGAGGAGGGCGGCGGCGGCGAGGAGACGAGCTGTGGCTTGCATAGGACTGATCTCGGATGGGATCTATGTGCGTGCGTGCGCGGGTCGGCCGACGTGCGGGCGTCGAGAGCGACGGTCCAGGAAGCAGCGGGGCACCCTGTCCCGGCCCATCCCCCTGGGCCCTGGAGCAGCATAGCATTCCTCCTCGACGCGTCTCGTCCCGGCTTCGTTACCACGAGATTGGCGATTTCGATACAAACTTTGGACGCTCGGGATCCGTACCCGGGGCGTCCCTGACCCGCGCACCCCTACGAGGAGACCCCAATGCGGTCGCTTGCCCTCCTGTCTGTCGTCGTGCTCCTCGCCGTTGTCGGTGGAGTCTGGTTGCTCGGAGACTCCGAGGAGGCCCTCCCCGGGGATCTCGGCGCCGTGGCTACCCGCGCACCGGCCGAGGCCGAGTCCGCCGCGTCCGTCGAGCTCGCGGCGCCCGAAGGCCTGGATGCAGCGCCCGCACGAGAGGCGGTCGACACCGCGCCCGTCGCGGTGACGCCGCGCGCGAAGGTCCGCGGGGGAGCGACCGTCACGGGCCGCGTCCTGGACGACCAGGGCCGTGCGGTGTCCGGCGCGGAGGTCTCCGGCCGGCGCTCCGGATTCGCTCTGCTCGCCGCCCGTGACGACGATCCGTCGACCCGCACCGACGACGGCGGCCGGTTCGAGCTCGCGCTCCCGGAACCCGGTGACCTGCGACTCGTGGTCACGGCCTCGGGCTTCGCGCCGCTCTCGCACCGCGTCACCGCCGTCGCGGACTCCCAGGAAGACGTCGGCGACCTCCACCTCGAGCGGGGCGTCGTGCTCTCGGGCCGGGTGAGCGATCGACTCGGCCGGCCGGTCGCCGGCGCCGAGCTCCGGAGTCCGATGGCCCAGGACAGTGGCTTCGTGGTCCTGCTCGAGCGGGTCTCGGGCGACCTGCTCGCGACGACCGGCGCGGACGGACGGTTCGAGGTCGACACGCAGGCGATCGGGCCCTGGACGCTCCTCGCCTACTCGGAGACGCACCCCGTCGGACGTGCGGAGGGGCGCACCGAGCTGGCGAACGAACAGGTCGCGGGGATCGAGATCATGCTCGAGGACGGCTTCGAGATCGAAGGGCGCGTCGTGGGCGCGCCCGCGGATGAGCTCGGCGCGCTCGTCGTTCGCGCCCGAGCAGCGACGATGGAGGGCACGCTCCTCATCGGCGGGTCCGGGCGCGTGGCGCAGGTCGAGCGCGACGGTCGCTTCCGGATCCGCGGGCTGGAGGGCGGCAAGAGCTACCGCCTGCGCGCGCGCATCCCGTCCGACGACCTCTTCGGCGGCGCTTCGCGCAGCTCGTCCATCCCCGCGACCGCGGGCGACATCGGCGTCGAGCTCCGGTACAGCCGCGGGGCCTCGATCGCCTTCCAGGTGGTCGACGACCAGACCGGCGCACCGCTGATCGAGTACCGTGCGGAGGCCGGGTTCGCGTGGCGGCGGACGCTCGCGGACGACGAGGGCAAGGCGATCGCGCAGCACCCCGACGGGCGCGCACGCTTCGAGGGCCTGCGGCCCCCCGAGGGCAACGACAAGCTCTCGCTCGCGATCACCGCCGTCGGGTACGAGGACAACACCCGGGATGGGATCGTCATCGCCGCGGACCAGGACCTCGACCTGGGCGTGATTCGCATGCGCCGCATCCCGGTCGTGCGCGTCGTCGCGCGTTCGGACACCTCGGGGCTGCCGCTCGCCGGCGCGCGTGTGACCCTCGCGAAGTGGCGCGAGCCGACCCCCGGCCGGATGGAGGTGCGCCGGAGCTTCTCCTTCGGGGGCGGTCCGGATGGGGGTGGGGACGGGCCGATCACGCTCGACGGGGACGCCGCGACGCAGACGGGCCGGACCGACGAGAACGGCGTTTGCATCCTCTCGAGCTTCCCCGGGGAGAAGTGCACGATCAGCGTGCGGGCCGACGAGCACGCGCCGATGAGGAGCGAGCCCATCGCCCTGCCCGCGCTCGGTGACTTCGACTACGAGGCGCGACTCTTCAGGGGTGGGCGCGTCATGGCGCGCGCGCTCGATGCGGCGGGCGAGCCGCTCGTCGGTGCGACGATCGAGCGCCGGGCGCCGACCGCGCCCGGCACGTCGACGGTCTTCTACGACACAAGCAGTAAGAACAAGCTCAGGACGGACTCCGAGGGCGGCGTCATGTTCGAGAATCTGGAGCCGGGCCTGCACTCGTTCCGGCTCGTGGAGCAGAACCCCGCGCAGCAGGGCGGCATGGTCCTGCGCATCATAGGCATGGGTGGCGATGACGGCGGCGGGTGGACCGAGGTCACGGTCATGGAAGATGCGATCTCCGAAGTCGTGCTGGTTGCGGTTCCGCGGGGAGCGCTGTACGGCACCGTTACGGAGGCGGGCGCACCGCTCGCGAACGCGAAGGTGCGGCTCCTGCCCAAGGAGAAGTCCATGGGGCCGGACTTTGCGGCGATCATGGGCACCGAGACGTCGACGCGCAGCGACGGGTCCGGGCGCTACGAGTTCGAGGACCTGAAGTCCGACGAGTACCGGATCGAGGTCACCCATGAATCACGGGCGATGCCGATGGAGTTCCCCATCGATGTTCGCGCAGGGGACAACAAGCGCGACATCGATCTCCCCGTGTCGATCGTCACGGGGCGGGTGCTCAACGAGGCGGGCGAGCCGCTCGCGGGGATGAAGGTCACCGCGAAGCCGGCCGGTGCCTCGGGACCGCAGGCGATGCGCGTCATGATCGCGATCACGAGCGACGGTGACGACGGCGACGCCATGATCTCGACCGGAGGCTTCGGCGGCGACGCGAGCGTCACCACGGACGAGGACGGCCGGTACGAGCTGCGCGGTGTCACGCCCGACGCCGACCTCGTCGTGGAGGCGCGCGGCGGCGACTACGAGCCCACGCGCTCGGCCACTTTCCACGTGGGGCCCGGCGAGCTGCGGTCGGGCGTCGACGTCGAAGCTCGCATCGCCGGCTGGATCGACGTCGAGACCGTGCAGGCCGACGGGTCGCCGGCGAACAACCTGCTCGTGCGCGCCCGCTTCGCGGGTGATTCCGAGACCCCCGTCGAGCCCAAGGTGACCTTCATCCAGACGGCGGGCAAGGGACGCCTCTCCGGCCTGCGCGCCGGGCCGTGGGAGGTGACGGTGTCGAAGATGGGACCGGGCGGAGCCGATCCGGACTCGCCGATGCAGACGATCGAGGTGCTGCCCGGCGAGGGCGTGACGGCACGGTTCGCGCTGCCCTGACACGGGGACAGCCCGGGTGGACGCGCAGACTTCGCGGTTCCGGAGGGGCGACTCCTCGTCAAGGACGGCCAGGAGCGTTCTACTGGAGATCGACGCCGCGCCACCGTGGCGCAGCGGGAAGCGGCAAGCATGCGATCACTTCTGCTCGTCCTCGTCCTCGTAGTCATCGCCGGCGGTCTCTTCGGGCTCTGGCGCGTCCTCTCGAGCACGGGCGTGGAGCTCGCGGGCGCCGAGGGCGCGGAGGTCTTCGCACACGAGCGTGACGCCGTCGCGCTCGAGGCCGGCGAGCTCGACGACCGCGGCCGCGCGGATGCGCGCGCGGAGGACTCCGGCGCGGAGCTCCTCGCGCTCGAGGGCCTGGCGGCGTCGGACGCCAACGGGTTGGGAGAGCAGGGCGAGCTGCCGCCGATCCTCACCGGTCGCGTCATGGGCGCGGACGGAGCGCCGCTCGAGGGCGCGCGCGTGTTTGCGGCGACGGGGTTCTCCTGGTTCGCCGTGCCGCTCGACATCGAGCCGGACGCCGCCGCCCGGCGACACGGCGCGGCGGTGGAGGTGTCGACCGGCGCCGATGGACGCTTCGCCTTCAGGGAGGGACTCGCACCCGGTCCCTTGCGCCTCGCGGTCCGCGCGGCCGGTCACGAGCCGCTCCACGAGGAGCGGGGGCGGTTGCCCGTCGATCTGCCGCACGACCTCGGCGACCTCGCCCTGCGGCCGGGCGTCGTGCTCGCCGGCCGCGTGGTCGACCTCATGGGCGAGCCCGTCGCGGGCGCGCGGCTGCTCCAGGTCGTCGAGCGCGGGCTCGGCGGCATGACGGTGACCCTACCCGGGCGGGGAATCCCGCTGGGGGCGACGGACGCGGAGGGTCGGTTCCTCGTCGACGAGCTCCCCGCTGGACCCTGGCGGATCCTCATCGATGCGACCGGATACCGCGTGCGCGAGGAGAGCGGCCGGGCCGAGGTGGCGGGCGAGCGCCAGGCGGGCCTCGTGTTCGTCGTGGAGCCCGGTGCGGTGATTGGCGGCACGCTGCGCGGCGCGCCGGCGGAGATGCTCGCACGGCTGCGCGTCGAAGCGCGGATGAAGGCGGCGGAGTCCGAGCGGCAGACCGGCATCCTCGATGCCGCCCCGGAGCACGCGGAGCCGTCCGAGGACGTTCATCCGCGCGTCAGGATCGCATCGTTCGATGCGTCGGGCGCGTTCGCGCTCGGCGGGCTGGCGGCGCGCACGGCCTACAAGCTCACCGTCTGGGAACGGGATGCCGTGCGCGAGCGGTGGAAGCGCTCCAGCGGCGTCGAAGCCGCCGTCGCGTGGCCGGGGACCGGCGGCGTCGAGCTCGTGTACGCCCCGCAGGCGGCGCTCGTGTTCCAGGTCCTCGACGCCTCGACGCGCGCACCCCTCGAGGACTTCGAGGTCTGGGCCGGCGCGGGCAGTCGTCCGGGAGCGTTGCGCGACGACGACGGCGAGGCCCTGCGCGAGCACCCCGATGGGCGCGTGCGATTCGCGGACCTGCGTCCCGGGGCGCCCGGATCCACGGTGACGCTCCGCATCCGCGCCGCGGGTCACGGGCAATACGAGCGCAAGGACATCGCGCTCGCGAACGGCGAGGAGCTGGACCTCGGCACCCTCGCACTCGAGCCCGCGCCGCGCGTGCTCGTCCACGTCGTCGACGCCGCCACGGAGGCGCCCGTGGCGGACGCGCGGGTCTTCATGGCGAAGGTGGGGGAGAGCGGCTCCTATGCCTGGTACCTCCGCGCTGCCGACGCGCAGCCCACGGGGAACACGCGCGTCGTCTTCGGCCGCACGGACGAGACCGGCACTGCGGTGCTCGCCGCCCTGCCCGGCGAGGAGTGCAGCCTCGTCGTCTCGGCGGCCGGATTCGTGGCGAGCGAACCCGGTACGGTCCTGGTCACGGGTGCTGACGATCACGAGCAGACCGTGCGGCTCGCGCGGGGCGGAACGGCTGTCGTGACCGTGGTGGACACGGACGGGAGACCGGTCTCCGGCGTGTCGGTCGAGCACCGCGAGATGCAGCGGCGACCGGGCGACCAGCGGGACACGATCCTCATGGCCGGCGAGGGCGAGTCCATGACCGACGAGGATGGGATCGTGCGCATCGCGACCCTGGTGCCCGGCGACCACGAGTTCCGGATCCGGGACGAGATCCAGGGCATGATCTTCTTCGGCGGCAAGGCCGAGGACGCTGAGAGTTGGGCGCGCGCGTCGCTCGTCGAAGGCGCCACCGTGCACGTCACCCTCACGACCGAGCCGCGCGGTCGACTCACGGGCGTCGTCACCGAGGGGGGGACGCCGCTCGCAGGGGCCAGCCTCCGGTTGCGAGCCAAGGCAGCGACCCAGCGCCGGCAGTACTTCGTGATGGGCGGCGCCGCCGGCAGCCGCTACTCGGCGCTCACCGGATACGGCGGCCGGTTCGAGTTCCGCGACGTGAAGAGCGGCGAGTACACGATCGTCCTCGACCACCCCGAGCGCGAGATGCCGCACTCGCTCGAGGTCACCATCCGACCGGACGGCACCGAGCTCGTTATCGCTCTCCCCGTCGCTCTCATCGAAGGTCGCGTCAGGGATTCGGATGGCCGGCCCTTGCGCGGCGTCGAAGTGCGCGTGCGAGGCGCGGAGCGGGGTCTCGTGAACATCATCATGCCCGACGGCGCCACGATGTATGAGAGCGACACCGGGGAGATGCGCACGGACTTCCAGTCGCAGCGCCGGCGGCGGAAGCGCACGGACGCCACCGGGCGCTACAGTCTCCGGGGAGTGACGACGGGAGTGCCCTTGAACGTGTCCGTGAGCTCCGCGTTCCACGTCGGCGACCGGCGTCGCGGCCTCGTGCTCGAGCCGGACGAGATCCTCCGCGGCGTCGACTTCGAGCTCGACCCCGCCGGGCGGATCGAGGTCGTACTCTCCAGGGGCCCCGGCGGCGCGCAAGGGTATGTGCACATCCAGGCTGTCCAAGTCGTCTCCGCGGGCGAGTCCAGTACGTCGCATTCGACGGGGATCCCCTCCGGCACGCGCCGGACCCTGTCGGCGATCCTCCCTGGTCGCTGGCTGGTGAGTGCCTTTCGCAAGAATGGCGGTGTGCGGATCGACTTGGGGACGCAGGCGGTCGAGGTCGCGGCCCTCGAGACCGCCCAGGTGACGTTCATCGTGCCGTGACGGCCTCTCGCGCGGGCGGGGCGGTCGTTAGAATTCTCCCGTATGCAAGCGCGCTCCTACGACGCCATCCTGCTCGATCTCGACGGCACCTTGCTCGACGGTCGCAGCCGGATCCGTCCCAAGAACCTCGCGGCGCTGCACGCCGCGCGCGACAGCGGGGTGCGCGTCATGGTCGCGACCGGGCGCTCCAAGGTCGCGACGCTGCCGATCCTGGCGGAGCTCCAGCTCGACTCACGGGCCGTCGTCTTCAACGGCGCCGCGGTGTACTGCCCCGTGCGAGAGTGCCTGCTCGAGGAACGCACGCTCTCCAACCGGACCCGCGCGCGCGTGCTCGCCTTCGGAGAGCACAAGGACCACCTGACGATCATCATGCAGGGCCACCGGAAGCTCGCGCTCGAACCGCGGACCGAGGTGGAGCGCAGGTCGCTGGAAGGGCTGCACGGGCTGGAGTTCGTGCCGCGCGATGCGTTGGCGGTCGACAATGCGATCCGCATCACATTCCTGTCGGGTGAGTACGAGCACTCGGCGCAGTACGCGCGCGAGGTCGAGGAGTTCGTGAGACAGCCGATGTACCTCACGCACTTCCCGCTCTCCATGCTGCCGATGCACCGCGAGAGCCAGATGCACGCAGTCGACGTGCACCCACCTTGCCGCGGAAAGGGCGAGGCGCTGCGCGTGCTCGAGGAGACCTACGGCATCCCGCAGGAGCGCGTCGTCGCGGTGGGGGATGCGACGAACGACGTGCCGATGCTGGAGCGCGCGGGGCTCGCCGTGGCGATGGAGAACTCGATGGAAGAAGTCGTGCGCATCGCGGACCGGGTCATCGGCCACCACGACACAGATGCGATCGCCGAGTTGGTGGAGGAGCTGTTGCTCTAGTCCGCCGACTTCTTCTTCGCTTCCGGCTTCTTCGCCTCGGTCTTGGTCTTCTTGTCGGACGACCCGTCAGCCGACCCCTTCTCGGTCGCCTTCTTCTCCGCCTCGGCGCCCTGCTTGTAGGAGTGCGAGCGATAGTCGGTCTCGTAGAATCCGCCGCCCTTGAACAGGATGCCGCCGCCCATGCCGATCTGGCGCTCCAGCTTCAGGGCGCCGCACTCCGGGCACTTGCGCTTGGGGGCCTGGGACATCGAGTGGAAAATCTCGAGCTCATGGCTGCACGCCTTGCAGCGGTAGTCGTAGGTCGGCATCAGGAGGCTTCCTCGTCCCCGCTCTCTTCGGCCGGTGCGTCCGAATCCTGGAGGCTGGCGGCCACCTTCACGTGGGCATGGCGGAGGACGTTGCCCATGTGGGTCCAGCCCGAACGCACGACTTCCAGGATCGTCCCGGGCTCGTATTCGTCGGTCGCGATCGTCGCGACTGCCTGATGGACCGTGGGATCGAATACTCCGTCCGTCGGTATCGGCGTGACCGCGTTCTGCTCGAAGGCCTTCAGCATCTGGTCGTGGGTCATCCTCACCCCGATCAGGAGGTTCTGCGCCTCGTCGGTCGTGCAGGGCGTCGAGAGCGCCATGTCGAGGTTGTCGAGGACGAGCAGGAAGTCGTCGAGCAGCCCCTGGCCGGCGTGCCGGATGGCCGCTTCGATGTCCTGGGCAGTGCGGCGCCTCAGATTCTGGTAGTCCGCCTGAGCGCGCTGCCAGTTGCTCAAGTACTCGTCGCGCTCGCGCTCGGCGCGCTCGAGCGCGGTCTCGTCCGCCTGCGTGGGGAGCTCGCTCTCGTCCTGTGCGCCCGACCCGGCGGGAAGATCCTCGAATCCCCCGGTCTCCGCGAGCTCTTCGTCTTCGTGCGGTTTCGTCTTCTTGGACATGGGTTCAACTGCTGAAATAGTTCGCGATTCGTTCGAAGAACGACAGCTCGCCGCTCTTCTCGTGCTCTAGATCGTCAAACTCGCGCAGGAGCTCCTCCTGCCGGTCGGTCAGCTTCTGCGGGACTTCCACGAACACGCGGACGAGTTGGTCGCCGCGTCCGTGGCCCTCGACGCGGGGCAGGCCCTGGCCGCGGAGGCGGAAGACCTTGCCGCTCTGCGTACCGGTGGGGACGGCCATCTCGACCTTGCCTCGCAATGTTGGGATCTCGACCTTGTCGCCCATGGCGAGCTGAGGGAAAGAGAACGGGACCTCCAGGATCACGTCCGGGCCGCTCCGTTGGAATATGTTGTGCTCCTTCTCGCGAATGAGGCAGTACAGGTCACCCCGCGGCGCGCCGAGCGGACCCGCGTCGCCTTCGCCTGCAACGCGCAGTCGCATCTCCTCCTCGATGCCCGCGGGAATCTGAATCGCAATTTCGCTGCGCCGCGTGGTACCGCCCTCGCCGCCGCAGTCGCCGCACGCAGACTCGAGGGTCTCACCGGCGCCCCGGCAGGCAGGGCAGGTGCTGGCCATCGTGAAGAACCCGGCGTTGCGCGCCACCTGGCCTCGACCGCCGCATGTCGCGCAGGTCTTCCTGCTCGTGCCCGGCTTCATGCCGGAGCCCGCGCAGGTGTCGCAGTGCTCGACGCGCTTCAGGGCGACCGTCTTCTCCACGCCCGAGTCGATCTCCTCGAGCGTGAGGTCCACGACGATCTTGAGGTCGCGACCCTTGCGCGGGCCGGCTCGGCGGCGCCCGCCGCCGAACATTCCGCCGCCGCCGAAGATGTCTCCGAAGGCGGAGAAGATGTCCTCGATGTTGCTGAAGCTCGGTCCGGCCTGGCCCCCCGCCGCGAATGCGGCGTGGCCGTGGCGGTCGTACCGGCTACGTTTCTGCTCGTCGCCGAGGACGTCGTAGGCTTCCGCAGCCTCCTTGAACTTGATCTCGGCGCCCGAGTCGCCCTGGTTCTGATCTGGATGGAACTTGAGGGCGAGCTTGCGATACGAGCGTTTGATCTCGTTCGTGTTCGCGTCGCGTCTGACGCCGAGGATCTCGTAGTAGTCGCGCTTCTCGCTCATGAAGGCCGGATCGAGCGTGTCCTGTATGTGATCGAGTGGCGAAGAGGCGCCGAGCTCCTTCGCCACTCGCGCGAGCTTCGAGATGGCTTCTAGCCGTCCGTTGATGAAGGGCCGTAGCCAGGCGAGAGCACCTTCGTCGATGCAGCGAGGAGGGCAACGTCGAGACGGCGCGGGCGGCCCCGTAGGGCCGTCGAGCACGGATCGACGAGTCCGACGCAGCGGCGGCGGAGAGTACCGAGTCGCGGCAGGGCGTTCTTCAACGGACGGCTAGGCGATCGAGCCCTCGACGTTCGCGTCGTCCGGCTTCAGGTCGGTGACGAGGGAGCTCGTGGTCAGGAGCAGGCCCGCGACGGAAGCCGCGTTCTGCAGAGCGGTGCGCACCACCTTCGCGGGATCGATGATGCCCGCCTTGAACATGTCGCAGTACTTGCCCTCGAGCGCGTCGAAGCCGTACGTCTTGCCCTTCTCACGGATCATCTCGGCGATCACGGAGCCCTGTTCGCCCGCGTTCTCGGCGATCTGACGGACCGGAGCCTCGAGGGCGTGCTCGATGATCAGCGCGCCGAAGCGCTCGTCGCCCTTGAACTTGGCCTCGGCCACGGCCTCGGCCGCCCGCAGGAGCGCCACACCGCCGCCGGGGACGATGCCCTCTTCGACCGCAGCGCGCGTGGCGTTCAGCGCGTCCTCGACGAGGTCCTTCGTGGACTTCATCTCCGCTTCCGACTTTCCGCCGACCTTGATCACGGCGATTCCGCCCGAGAGCTTCGCGAGGCGCTCTTGAAGCTTCTCGCGGTCGTAGTCCGACTTCGTGTTCTCGATCTGCACCTTGATCTGGCTGCAGCGCTGTTCGATGGCCTTCTTCTGGCCGCCGCCCTTCACGATCGTGCACGTGTCCTTGGTCACGCGCACACGGCCCGCCGTGCCGAAGTGCTCGGTGGTGACCTTGTCGAGCGGGATCCCGAGCTCGTCGGTGATCGCCGTGCCGCCCGTCAGGGCCGCGATGTCCTCGAGGTAGGCCTTGCGTCGGTCGCCGAAACCCGGCGCTTTGACGGCGCAGACGGACAGGACGCCCTTCAGTCGGTTGATGACGAGCGCCGCCAGGGCTTCGCCCTCGATGTCCTCGGCGATGACGAGGAGCGGGCGGCCGGACTGCGCGACCTGCTCCAGGACCGGCAGGAAGTCGCGCACCGAGCCGATCTTGGTGTTCGAGATCAGGATGTAGGGGTTCTCGAACTCGCAGATGAGCTTGCTGAGGTCCGTGGCGAAGTAGGGCGACAGGTAGCCCTTGTCGAACTCCATGCCCTCGACCACCTCGAGCTCGGTGTCGACGCCCTTGTTCTCCTCGATCGTGATGACGCCCTCGTCGCCGACTCGCTCGAAGGCCTGCGCGAGCAGTTCGCCGATCTCAGGGTTGTTGTTGGCCGAGATCGCGGCCACGCTCGCCTTCTCGGCGCGGGACTTGACCTTGCGCGCCGATCCCGCGATGGCCTCGGTGGCGACCGCGACGGCCTTGTCGATGCCGTTGCGGAGAGCGATGGTGTTGACGCCCGTCGCGACGTACTTCAGCCCCTCGTTGAAGATCGCCGCGGCGAGGATCGTCGCGGTCGTGGTCCCGTCGCCGGCGACGTCGTTCGTCTTGTTCGCCACCTCCAGCACGAGCTTGGCGCCCATGTTCTCGAAGGGGTCCTCGAGCTCGATCTCCTTGGCGACGGAGACTCCGTCCTTGGTGACGCGGGGTGCGCCGAACGACTTTTGCAAGATGACGTTGCGGCCGGCGGGCCCGAGGGTGACCCGCACGGTCCGGGCGAGTTTCTCGATACCGCTCTTGATCTTCTGGCGAGCGGCTTCGTCGAACATGATTTGCTTGGCCATGGCTGTCGTTTGTCTCTCTTCGTTCTTGTCGGGGTTGTTGTTCGTGTGGTCTCGGTGTGGCTGAGGAAGCGGCTGTTAGAAACCCATGCCGCCCATGCCGCCGCCCATGCCGCCCATGCCACCCATGCCGCCCATGCCGCCCATGCCGCCCATGCCGTCCATGCCTTCCATGTCGTCGCCGGGCCCGCTGGCCGACGACTTGGGCTCGGGCTTGTTCGCGATGAGAGCATCGGTCATGAGGAGCAGCGAGGCGACGCTCACCGCGTTCTGGAGTGCCGACTTGGTGACCTTTGCGGGATCGATGATCCCCATCTCGATCATGTCGCCGTAGGTGCCGGTCATGGCGTCGAAGCCCCAGGCCGGATTCTTCTCGCGGAGGATGCGGTGCGCGACGATCGGACCGTCGTGGCCCGCGTTCGCGGCGATCGTCTCGCACGGTTTAGCCAGTGAGTCGAACAGGATGTCGAGACCCATGTTGTACTCGCTGTCATCCTCGATCCGCAGCTTCGCGAGGACGTCGCGAGCGCGCAGCAGGGCCGACCCGCCGCCCGCGAGGACGCCCTCCTGGACCGCTGCTCGGGTCGCGTGCAGCGCGTCCTCGATCAGCGCCTTGCGCTCCTTGACCTCGACGTCCGTCGCGCCGCCCACGTTGATCTGGGCGATGCCGCCGGTCAGCTTGGCGAGCCGCTCCTGGAGCTTCTCGCTGTCGTAGTCGGAGGTCGTCGAGTCGATCTCCGCGCGGATCTGGCTGACCCGCGCTGCGACGAGCTTGCGGTCGCCCTTGCCGTCGACGATCGTCGTGTTGTCGTTGTCGACGACGACGCGCCGGGCCGTCCCGAGGTCCTTGATCTTGACCTGATCGAGCTCGATGCCCAGGTCCTTCATGATCGGATTGGCGCCCGTCATGGCCGCGATGTCCATCAGCATCTGCTTGCGGCGATCGCCGTAGCCGGGCGCCTTCACCGCGCAGCACTTGAGCACGCCGCGCAACTTGTTGACGACGATCGTCGCCAGCGCCTCGCTCTCGACGTCTTCCGCGATGATGAGGAGCTGACCGCCGTTCTCCTTGACGGCCTCCAGGAGGGGCAGGATCGACTGCACGTTCGAGATCTTCCCTTCGTGCACGAGGATCAGGGGCTTGTCGAACACGCACTCCATCGCGCTTGCGTTGGTGACGAAGTGGGGCGAGAGGTAGCCGCGATCGAACTGCATGCCCTCGACGATGTCGATGTCCGTGGTGAGGGTCTTGCCGTCCTCGACCGTGATCACGCCGTCCTTGCCGACCTTGGCCATCGCGCTCGCGATCAGCTTGCCGACGTCCGCGTCGTTATTGGCCGAGATCATGGCGATCTGGCGGATCTCGGAGTTGTCCTTGATGGGCTTCGCGGACTTATCGAGCGCCTTGACGACGGCCTTGCAGCCGTCACTCAGAGCCCGCGTGAGGCGCGCGGGCGCCGCGCCCGCTGTGATGGCGCGCAGGCCCTTCGTGAAGATGCTCTCGGTGAGCAGCGTCGCGGTGGTCGTGCCGTCGCCCGCGACGTCGCTGGTCTTGCTCGCGACCTCTTTCACGAGCTGAGCGCCCATCTGCTCGTAGGGATCCTGGAGCTGGATCTCCTCGGCGACCGTGACACCGTCCTTCGTAACGGTGGGGGCGCCCCAACCCTTGTCGAGCACGGCGTTGCGGCCGCGGGGGCCGAGTGTCGTCGTGACCGCCTTCGCAAGCTTCTCGACACCGCGCTGGATTGCGTCACGCGCGTCGGTCTCGAAAACCATCTGTTTGGCCATGAAATCAGTTCCTCGTGTCAGGGCAGAGTCGTATGGGGAGACCCGTGGGGGATCCGTCTCGGAAACGGGATGGAGCCGCCTGGCTCCGGCGAGCGGGTCTGGTCGTTGAAGTTGGCACAAAAAGCAAGAAGGGTGCCGCCCAGGTTCGAAACGCAACCCATTGCCTTGGAATGACTTGGCTCACACCTACCGTCGCCCGCCGCTGCCTTATTGGCAGGGAGGCGGAATCTGCGCGCGTCTCGGCTGCCAACCTGACAGGCACGCTGCGGGCTGCGGCGCGACTCCTCCAGGCGGGTGGCACGACTCGAGCGTCCCGGTCCCCCTGCGGCGTCGGGCAGCTCGCAGGGGGACCTGAACTTGCGGGTTGTTGTACATAGGATGTCCCCCCGCCAGCTCGACCCCCAGCACGACCCAGGATCCATGCACGGTGCCACCCTCCTCCCGCTCGGCGCGAGCCTCGCCCTGGCGCTCCCCCTGTGGCTCCAACCCGCTGCGGAGGAGCCGCGTCTGCTGCTCGAGGACCTCGCGGGGAAGGTCACCGAGCGCCCCCTCGCGGGCCTCTCGATCACCGATCCGCGCGACGAAGGGGCCGCGTTCGTGCGGTTCGCCGGTTTCCCGGAGCCGGCGGGGCTCGGGGCGGAGGAGCGCGACATCGCCCGCGTGCTCCTCGGCAACGGCGATGCCCTCACCGGCGTCGTGGCCGGGGGCGATGGCGACCGGTTGCGCCTGCGCGTGGCGAGCGCGGCCGTCATCGACATCGCCGTCGAGGAGATGGCGAGCCTCGTCTTCCCCGGGCGCATCCTCGCCGACGGGGGCGCGCCGCCCGTCCGCCCCGAGCAGGGTGACCGCCTGTACCACCGGCGCGGGCGGGGCCTCGACCGCGTCGACGGGCTCGTGCAGTCGTTCGCCGAGAACGGCGTGAGGTTCGAGAGCCGCTTCGGCCAGAGGCTGTACGGCTGGGACGAGGTCGCGGCCCTCTTCGTCGAAGTCCTCGACGACGTGGAGCGCGCGGATCGCGCCGCGTCCGATCGCGTTCCCGTCGCCATCGATCTCCGCGGCCCGTACGGCCCGAGTCGGTTGCGTGGCGACCTGCTCGGCATCGCCGCCGACGGCTGCCGAATCGCGACGCGTGGCAACCCGGCGCTGTTCCTGCCGGCGGAGATCGTGGCCGAGATCGCGGTCGATGACGGGTCGTTCCGCTTTCTATCGGAGCTCCCGCCGTCGGACGCCGGGCCCGTCTCGCCGTTCGGTGACACGCTGGGGTACGCCTGGCCGTTCCAGGTCGATCACGCCGTCGGCGGCAAGCGTCCGCTGCGCGCCGGCGGCCGCACATGGGCGCGTGGGATCGGGGTGCACGCGCCGAGCCGGCTCGAGTGGACGCTCGACGGCGATTGGAAGGAGCTGCGCTGTCTGGCGGCCATCGATGACCAGGTGCTCGAGCGCTCGCTCCATGGCTCGGTCGTCTTCCGCGTGCTCGTCGATGGCGAGGAACGCTTCGCGAGCGGTATCGTCCGCGGCGGCGACGAGCCGCTGACGCTACCCCCGATCGATCTCACGGGCGCGCGCTCGCTCGTGCTCGAGGTTGGGTTCGCCACCGACCACTTCGCGTCGGACCGCGCCGACTGGCTGCGGCCGATCCTGGTGCGCTGACTCGCACCCCTCCCCTCCGTTCCCGCTCTCCTTTCCTGGCCTGCCGGGCTCTCCGGCCTGCCTGGCTCTTCCGGTCCGTCATGACGGACCGGAAGAGCCAGGCAGGCAGGAGAGGCAGGGGAGCAAGGAGAGGCAGGAACGGAGGGGCGGGGCCATGGGCGATCACTCCGTACCGTCGAGGCTCCGATAGTAGAGGCCCCGGTCGCCGCCCGCGGCCTTTGCCCGGCGCAGCGCGACTTCGGCGTGGCGGCGCAGGCCCTCGACGGAGTCGACGTCCGTTCCGTCGTAGGTCTCGAAGCCGAGGCTCGCGCTGACGGACACGCTCGCGGGCGCGTCGGGGATGGCGCCCGACAGGCCGCGGATCTGTTCGCGGATGCGGTTGACCACTCGCGCGGCGTCGACCTTGCGGGTGTAGGGGAGCACGACCGCGAACTCGTCGCCGCCGAGCCGGCCGCCGACGTCCTCGGCCCGCAGAGTGTCGCGAATCACGGCGCCGACGCGGGCGATGACACGGTCGCCGACGGTGTGGTCGAACTCCTTGTTGACGCGCCCGAAATCGTCGAGGTCGACGAGGAGCAGGGCGAGGTCGAGCCGGTGCCGCTGCGCCGCGGAGAAGTGCTCCTTCAGGCGCGCCTGGAACGGGTGCGGGCGGAGGAGCTGGGTGCGGTCGTCGTGGGCGGCCTGGTAGCGCATCTCGTCGAGCTCGACGAGGGCCCGCTTCTGGCGCTGCAGACGCTCGATGCGCATGAGGTACTCCTCGAGCGGCGCGTCCCGATAGATGAGGTCCCACGGCGCGTGCGCCAGGGCTCGGCTGGCGCTCACGGCCGGCAGCGGGTCGGCCGGATCCGCGACGACGAGGACGGGCACGGCGCGCTCGCTGGGCTGGCGGTCGAGCTGTTCCAGCTCCACGACGCCGCCGCGGGAAAGTGGGTCGATCACCACCACGTCGGGCAGCTCCGACGCCATCGCCGCGCGGGTTCGGCGCAGGGTCGTGGCGAACAGGAGCCGGAAACCCACCGAGCCCAGGGGGCCGAGGCGCTCCGAGAGGCCCTCCCCGCGGTGGTCACAGACGAGGATGAGGGGGGGCGGCGTCATGGCTGATGGCCGGGGCCAGCACCGGGTTCCGGCGGCGGGCCGCACGAACTTGCAATTATACCCCGCGAGTCCGGCCGCGATCCGGGTCGCCCCGCTCGCGCCTGGCGACCGCACATCCGGCCTCGAGGTTGTCCGCGATTGACATGCCCACGGGCCAAAGTAGAATTCCTGGCCCAATTTGCGTCGGGATCCGCGCGTGCCCGCTCGGGTAGTCGATGACGTCCGGAACGGCGATCCGCGCCATCCGCCGGGAGCGTGTTTGCGTTCAGGCCGGTGGTCGGGCAGTCCTCGGCGTGGCGTCCGGACGTGAGCTGGGATCCGTAACCCCCTGGTCGACCGGCACTGCGGCTCCGGAGGGCAGCCCACCGTTCCCCCTTCCTTTCTTCATGGCCAAGCTCACAGTACAAGAACTCATAGCAGCTGGCGTGCACTTCGGATGCCGCGTGTCGCGGTGGAATCCGAAGATGGCCCCGTACATCCACGGGCGCCGGAACCAGATCCACGTCATCGACCTGCGCGAGACTCTCAGGGGCACGATCCGTGCTCAGAACCTCCTCTTCCACATCGCCTCGGAGGGCCAGGCGGTCCTCTGGGTGGGTACCAAGCGGCAGGTCAAGGGCGTCATCGAGGACGCCGGCCAGCGCACGGGCATGCCGATCGTCACCGAGCGCTGGATCGGCGGCACGCTCACCAACTTCTCGATCATCCGCAGCCGTCTGAAGCGCCTCGAGGAGCTGGAACGGCTCGACGAGGAGGCCGCCTCGGAGTCGTCGAAGCTCACGAAGAAAGAGCTGGCCCGGCTCCGCCGCGAGCGGCGCAAGATCACCCGCAACCTGGGCGGCATCCGCGAGATGACCTCGATGCCCGGTGCGATGGTCGTCGTCGACCCCTCACGCGAGGGGAACGCCGTGCGCGAAGCACGGAAGATGGGCATCGTGATCATCGGCGTGCTCGACACGGACTGCGATCCGGCCACGGTCGACATCGTCATCCCCGGCAACGACGACGCCTTGAAGTCGGTGCGGCTCATGATCGAGCAGCTCATCTCCGCCGTCGAGGAGGGCGCGGCGCAACACCGCGACCAGCTCGCCATCGTGGACGTCGCCCAGAAGCGGGACGAAGATCCCACGCCGTCCGGCGAGCCGCGCCCGACCCGCGGAAACAAGCCGCTCCGACGACCGCAGAAGACGACCACGGAAGCACCCGCGACCACGGATGCGTCCGCCGCCACCACGGAAGCACCTGCGACCACGGAAGCATCTGCGACCACGGAAGCGCCTGCGACCAAGGAAGCGCCTGCGACCACGGAAGCGCCTGCGACCACGGAAGCGCCTGCGACCGCGCAAGCGCCCGCGGAGTCGCCTGCCCCTGCGACCGGGAGCGACGCGGCCGGCAAGGATGCGGAGCCGACCACCGAGCTCAAGCCTGCCGTGGCCGACGCGCCGCCCGCCCCCGAGGGGCCGTCGGCCACGCCAAAGGTCGAAGTGGCCGCCGACGGCGGCGAAGAGCCGGCCTCCTGACGCGTTCCGCGCGGCGGCCCGCGCGACTCCCCGACCGATCGAACGACGAGCGCTGGAGCGCCCGGGCGCCCTCGCGCCCGGGCTCGGCGCGAGGGCTCTCTGTTCGAGTTGAATACGACCCCCCCCCGAGAACGAGATGTCTGAGATCACAGCCCAATTGGTGCGCGACCTGCGCGAGAAATCCGGCGCCGGAATGATGGACTGCAAGAAGGCCCTCACCGCCACGGGTGGGGACTTCGAGGCCGCCTTCGACCACCTGCGCAAATCGGGCCTCAAGGCCGCGGACAAGCGGCTCGGGCGCGCGACCGGCGAGGGGCGGGTCTCCGCCGTCATCGCCGACGACGGGCGCTCCGGCTCGATGGTGGCCCTCTCCTGCGAGACGGACTTCGTGGCCAGGACCACCGACTTCGAGGCCTTCCTGGGGGATCTCGGGGCGCACGTGCTGGAGCACCGGCCCGGCGACGTGCCCGCGGCCCTCGGCCAGCCCTGGAAGGGCGAGGGCACCGTCGAGGACGCTCTCAAGCTGACGATCAGCAAGCTCGGTGAGAACATCCTGGTCTCCGCCGTGGAGCGGTTCGAGAACCCGGCCGGCTACGTGGTCGCCTACGTGCACCACGACCTGAAGAAGGGCGCGATCGTCTCGGTCACGACCGACGCCGGTGTGGCCGCGGCCGAAGCGGTGCTGAGAGACCTGTGCATGCACATCGTCGTGTACTCGCCCGAAGGGCTCTCACGCGACGAGATCTCCGCGCGCGAAATCGAGCGCGAGAAGGACATCTACCGCGAAGAGGTCAAGGCCAAGCCGGAGGAGATCCAGGACAAGATCATCGCGGGCAAGCTCGAGAAGTTCTTCGCGGCCAGGATCGTCACGGAGCAGCCCTGGGTGAAGGACGACAAGCTCACCGTTCAGAAGGCGCTCGAGAACGCGCTGGGGACGGGCGCCCGGATCGCGGGCTTCGCGCGTGTCGAGGTCGGCGCTTGATCCCATCCGGCGTTCACGCTCCCGGACGAACCACCGGCGAATGACTTTCCAACGCGTCCTCCTCAAGCTGTCTGGAGAAGCCCTCGGCGACCCCGAAGACGGGCACGGCATCGATCCCGAGATGGTCCGGCGCATCGCCGAGCAGATCGGACGGGTGGCCAAGGTCGGCGTCGAGGTGGCGGTCGTGTGCGGGGGCGGCAACATCCTGCGCGGAGCGGAGTTCAGTCGGCTCGGCGGGCACCGTGCCAACGCCGACTACATGGGGATGCTCGGCACCGTCATCAACGCCATGGCGCTGTCCGACGCCATCGAGCAACAGGGGTTCGAGACCCGGGTCGCCACGGCGCTCGAGATCCGGCAGGTCGCGGAACCCTTCCTGCGCCGGCGCGCCCTCGCGCACCTCGAGAGTGGGCGGATCCTCATCCTCGCTGCGGGGACGGGCAATCCGTTCTTCACCACGGACACGGCCGCCGCGCTGCGCGCCACTGAGCTCAGTTGCGACGTGCTGCTCAAGGCCACGAAGGTCGACGGCGTCTACAGCGCGGATCCGAAGCTCGATCCGGACGCCGTGCGCTACGAGAGCCTCACCTACATGGATGTCCTGAACCAGAGGCTCGGGGTGATGGACAGTACGGCGATCGCCATGTGCATGGAGCATGACCTACCCGTAATCGTCTTCGACCTCTTCGAGGAGGGTAACCTGGAGCGGGTGGTTCGCGGCGAGCCGATAGGCACTACCATCCGTGCCGAGACCAGTGAGGGCACGACGAGCAGGAGCCAGCGATGACCTACAAGGAAGTACAAGCGGACGCCAAGGAGCGCATGGACAAGGCCCTGGCGCACCTGCACGAGATGCTGAAGGGCATCCGTACGTCGCGGGCGTCGTCCGCGCTCGTCGACCACATCCGCGTGGACTACTACGGCACGCAGACGCCGCTGGGACAGCTCGCTTCGATCTCGATCCCCGAACCCCGCCAGATCGTGATCAAGCCGTTCGACGCCTCGGTGATCACCGGGATCGTGAAGGCGATCCAGAAGTCCGACCTCGGGATCCAGCCGGACAGCGACGGCAAGATCGTGCGCCTGACGATGCCGCCCCTGTCGGGCGAGCAGCGCAAGAAGTACGCGGCGAAGGTCAAGGAGATCTGCGAAGAAGGCCGGATCTCCATGCGCAACGTGCGGCGCGACGTGAACAAGCACGCCGACGCCCTCAAGAAGAGCAGCGAGCTCACCGAGGACGAGAACCGGAAGCTGCACGAGGAGATCCAGACCCTCCTCAAGGAGTACGAGGGCAAGGTCACCAGCGTCCAGGAGCAGAAGACCGCGGAGATCCTGGCCGTCTGACCGCGGCGCTGCGCCCCCGCGGAGCGTGGGAAATCCGCGGGAGGCTCTGGTGGACGTGGCGGCCGGTTTTGTATCCTCCGCGCGCTCTTCGCCGGCGCCAGCGCAACGCGCGCCAGCGGAGCAACCGAGGTGGGCGCGTAGCTCAGTCGGTAGAGCAACTGGCTTTTAACCAGTAGGTCGTAGGTTCAATCCCTACCGCGCTCACCACCTCAATCCGCGTCGCTGACCCGCGCGGCCTCCAGGGTGGAGATCCCGCCCAGGGCACGATACGCCCGCGCCCAATAGGCGCACCGCGTGCAGCCGGCGAGCGCCTCGAGCAGCAGCATCGCGGCGAGGATGGGGGTCCCCACCAGGAGCGGCAGATCCAGGCGGAGCAGGGAGATGGCTGCGAGGAGCCCGATGGCGACCGTGAAGTAGAGCACGGCGTCGACGATCGTGGCGCGCGCCGTCGCCATCGGGTCGTTCTTGGCGATGCGCCAGGCGTGCAGGAGTGCGGAGGCGACGCCGCGGCGGTTCTGCACGAGGCTGTGCAGCGCGATCTGGAAGACGATCGATAGGAGGAAGCCGTAGAACAGGATCAGCCCGACCGCGATGCCCGAGACGAGCACCGAGACGATGCTGTTCCCGTCGACGTTCAAGACGTCGATCAGGAGCCGCGCGGGTCCGACGAAGATCAACGCGGCGAAGAACATCATGAGCAGGAGCTGGATCCAGAGCCCCATGGTCGCGCGCGTGAGACCCTTCCCCGCGCGCCAGGCCTGCCGCAGCTTGGGCGCACGCCGATGGCCGCGCGCATCGAGCCACACCTCGCGCGGAGAGAGGCGCGCCAGGCCGGCCACGACTCTGAAGGACACGAGGCAGAGGAGGATGAAGATGGGCAGCGGGACGTCGCGGTAGAGCACGAGCGGTTCGAAGCTGCGCTTGATGTCGAGCGGTAGTCTCAGGTTCGAGAGCAAGCCCTCCCAGCGAGTGCCCGGCACGGCGACCGAGAGCACGGTGAGGCCGAAGGTCCAGCCGAGGCTGAGGGTCTGATAGAAGAACCCCGCTACCCAGAGCCCGCTCGGCACCGCGCCCTGGCGCGCGGACTGTGCGAGCGCGTCCGTGGCCTCGCGGAGCGTCCAGACCGCACCGGGCTCGCCTCTCAGACTGGCCATGGATCCGTCATGCGACGCTTCGTGGGGAGCATTTTCCGCGCACCCTCATCGCCGTTCATGGTCGCGCGGACGGGACCGCGCGCTCCTTCGACTCCGGGCCGAGCCAGCCCTCGAGCCATCGCTTGCGAGCGCCTGTCAGTCCCTTCGCGAGCGCGATCCTGGTCTTGCGACGCCCGTCCGCGCGGAGGGTCACGGGTCGCGTCTGGAGGCGTCCGTGGCGGAAGAGGGCGACCGCCTTCGTCGTACCCGGCTCGCCCTCGCCCAGGAGGCGGCGCCAGTTGTCCGTTCCGAGCCGCTCCCCGTCGACCGCGATGAGCTCGTCGCCACGGTCGAGCCCCGCCTCCTCGGCGGCGGAGTCCGGCTCGACGTTGCGCACCTTCACGCGGCCGTCGACCGCGACCTCCAGGCCGAGGGTGCCCAGGATCTTGCGTCGGAACGTGCGCTTCTCCTCCTTCGGAGTCGCCGCCCCGTACGTGAGCTCGAGCCCGATCGTCTTGCACACGCGCTTGAACGGCAGCTTGCCCGTGCCGTCGAGCGCCGACCGCAGGAAGGTGCGCAGGGACACCCCGGTCACCTCGGCCGCCGTGCGCTCGAAGGCTTCCTCGTCGAACCCGAGCTCCGCGTCGCCGTGGGCCCGGAACATCGCGACCATGACCTCGTCGAGGGTGTGCCGGCCGTTCGTCTCGGCGCGGATCATGAGGTCGATCAGCCAGCCGACCAGGGCGCCTTTCGTGTAGTAGTCCACGAAGGCGTTGAGGGCGTTCCCGGCGTGCTCGCGGCGCGGGCTCCAGGTCGCCTTCGTCCACGTGTTGAACGACGACTCGCGCAGGGTCATCACGCGTCGCCCGGGCATGTCGTGGTAGCGATCGACGAAGTACGCGAGCCAGTCGAGGAACTGCTGGCGCGTCCAGGCGCCGGCCTGCCGTAGAGAGTACAAGCAGTAGTACTCCGTGAGCCCCTCGGCGATCCAGAGCCCCGGCGTGTGCGTCTCCTTCGTGTAGTCGAACGGGCCGAGTCCGAGCGGTCGCATGCGCTTCACGTTCCAGGCGTGGAAGTACTCGTGGCTCATCACGGACAGGAGCCAGTCGTAGCGCAGGGGATCGGGGTCGTCGAGGTAGGACGTCAGCGTGAGGTGTGTCGAGTTCAGGTGCTCGAGCGCGCCGCCCCTGCAGAGCGTCGGGTGCGCGTGCAGCATGAACCAGTACTCGTCGAACGGAAAGCCGCCGAACATCCGGCGGAAGAAGCGCACGAAGCGCTTCGTGTCGTCGACGAGGCGCGGCAGGTTCTGCTCCTCGTGGCCGTACTCGTGGACCACGATGTGGTGGGGGACGCCCGCGACCGTGAAGGTCTCCTGCCGGAACTTTCCGACTTCGATGGGGGCGTCGATGAACGTGTCGTAGTCGATGGCGCCCCACGTGTTCCGTTTCACATGCGGGTCGAGCCCCGTCGCGACGCGGGCGCCGCGGGGCACGGCGATCGTCACCGTGTGCGGGGCGCGCTTCCCGCCGACGACGTACGGAAAGAACGACCCCCCTGTGATGTGCGCGTGCGTCTCGTCCACGTGGCTCGCGGCGCACGACAGGGTGTTCGCGTACGAGCGCCA
>SMVB01264976.1_pt1 | contig 41358 bp, 37 predicted proteins | sample 2456461 | NCBI WGS metagenome assembly SMVB01 (sample SAMN11095934, study PRJNA526329) | marine sediment metagenome | biome: Marine sediment; feature: Surficial sediment; material: Deep marine sediment; isolation source: Hadal surficial sediment | place: Pacific Ocean | collected 2014-05 | depth...
CAGGTCTGCGATCCCCTGGCGGAACTCTACGAGCGCACCCAGGACCATGAAGCGCTCTGCAACCTCGCACGCGACGTGCTCGACGGCGCGAACGCCGGGCTGGGCGAACTGGCTTGGCGGGTTCGCCTCGCCGACAGCGAATACGCACTCGGTCACCTCGACGAAGCGGGCGTGGCCTACCGCGCCGCGCTGGTCGCCTCCCCGGACGATCGCGAGATCGAATCGGCCCTGATCGAAATCTACGAGCGTCTGGACGAGATCGATCCGCTCACGGAGCTGCTCGAAAAGCGCCTGCCCTACGCACGCGAGGACGAGACGTTCGACCTGCGCCTGCGACTCGCGCGCCTCCACGCCGAGGGACGAAACGAACCCGAGGAAGCACTCACGCACCTCGAGTGGATCCTCGATTCGCTTCCGCAACATCGCGACGCCCTCGAACGCGCCGTCGCGCTGGCTGGGCAGATCCACGACCACGATCGACTCCTATCGCTCTTCGATCGGGCCCTCGGCATGCCGCTTCCGGATATCGAGCGCGCCGAGATCCTGGAGAGGCGCGCCCGTCTCCTGGCAGACGAACTCGACCGGCCCGATCAGGCGGTGCTGAGCTTCCGGGAGTCGATTTCCTTCGACAAGGGTCGCGTGAGCGCACAGATCGCGCTGCGTACCCAGCTCGAGCGACTCGAACGATGGCCCGCGGTCCTCGACTGCCTCTTCCTCGAGGCCATGGCGTCGGATGGCACGCGGCGTTTCGAGCTCTTCGAAGAAGCGGCCGAAATCGCGTGGACGCGCGTCAGCCCCGATGCCTCGCTGCCCTGGCTCGCGCGCTTGCGAGAGGAGCGACCCGACGACCCCGAGCTCTTCGCAAGGCTCGCCGAGGTCCATCGCCGAGCGGGTCGCTTCGAGGCCGCCCTCCGCGCCCTCGACGAAGAACTCGCACGTCGATCCGACGCTGCGGAGTGCTGTTCGCTCTTCCTTCAGCGCGCGCGTCTGCTCGAGCGCGAACTCCACGCGCCGGGACGTGCCATCGCCGCCTATCGAGATGCGCTCGAGCAGAGCGATGACCAATCGGAAATCCTGGCGGAACTCGATCGGCTCTACGCGCTGATGGGCCGATTGCCCGAACGCGCCGAGATTCTCGAAGCGCGCATCGAACTCCTTCCCGACGCCGAATGCTTCGAACTCCGTCGAACCCTGGCGGCGCTCTTCTGTGTCGATCTCGCAAAGCCCGAGCGGGCGATCCCACACCTCACCGCCAATGTCGAAGCGAGCCGACGCAATCCGCAGGACGAGATCGCCGCCCTCGGTGCGCTCGACGCGGCGCTTCGCGCGAGTAGTCGCCACGACGCATGGGTCGGGGTGGCCGAGCGCGAGCTCGAACTGATCGAAATCGATCCGACGCTCGGCAAAACGACGCCCGCCGAGTTCAAGCTTTACCTGCACCAGGAACTCGCGCGAACCTACGACAATCTGCTGGGCGACAGTGACCGGGCTCTCGAACATCTGCGGGTGCTGTGTCGCGATGGCGACCAGCTGGCCACTGCGCTCGGCGAACAGCTACGCGCCCTGCTCCGGCGCAGCGGCCATCAGCCCGAACTCGCAGCGGAATTGACCGCCTATCTCGCGACCGGCGCCGGCAGCCCCGACGCCTGGCTCGAGCTCGCGCGACTGCGCGAAGAGGTACTGCACGACCTGATCGGAGCCCGCGAGGCCTATCTCGAGGCCGAAGCCGACCCGGAGCTCAGCCTTGATGCGTTCCGCGGCCAACGTCGTTGCAGCGAGCGTCTGCGAGACTGGCAAGGACTCGCGAACGCCCTCGAGTCGGAGTGCCGACTCGAGACCCGGCTCGAACGATCCGAGCGATCCGCACTGGCCCGACGGCTCGGTGATGTGTATTGGCAGCGACTCTCCGCGGGGGAACCGGCGACTCGCAGTTATCAGCTCGCACTCGACCTCGACGAGAATGATCTGGAGGCCCTGCGCTCGCTCATCCTGGTAAAGGAGGCCTGTTCTGAATTCGTGGAGGCGATCGCGCTCTATCGCCGCGAACTCGAGATCCTGGCTGACGATCGCGAGACTCGATCGCGACGACGTGAGGTCTGGCTGCGTCTCGCCCGCTTGTCGAGCGATGCGTGCGATCAGCCCGATCAGGCGATCGCGGCCTACCGCGCAGCCGCTGAGATCGAGCGCCTTGCGGCGCCCGAAGAGCTCCGGCTGGCGCGTCTTTTTGAAGCCAGTGGCGATCTGGAATCGTTCTGCGAAACCTTCGCGCGGTGGTGCGACCGGGACGATTCAGGCGCCACCATCAGCGATCATCTCGAACTCGCTCGTGCGCTCATCGGGCAAGATGATTCGACGGCGGCGCGTGCGCGATGTGAACGGGCGACCGCGGTCGAGCCCGAGTCCAGCGAGACCTGGGCGCTGCTCGCCGAGCTCGAACGCAGCGCCGAGAATTTCGAACAGTCTGCCGACGCCTTCGAACGCGCAGCCGACCACGCCGCACCCGGCGAAGCCGCAGAACACTACGTACAAGCCGCCGCTTGCCTGACGGACCTCGATCTCGAGCGGTCTCATCGCCTGCTCCGTCGCGCGATCTCACTCGACCCCGCGACCCTCGCGGGTCACGTCGCACTCACCCGCGTGGCCGACGCCCTGGATCGCCACGAGGAAGCCGAACGAGAGGCCGAACGATCACTCGAACTCGCTCGCGCCGAATCACTCGACGACGCGAGTCACCTCGAAGTCGCCGTACTCGGGGGCCGCGCCGCGCGCGGACTCGGACATCGCGAGGCGAGCCGACGACTCTACGAAAACGCACTCGAGGTCGACCCCGACCACGCCGAAGCCCTCGAAGGCGTCGGCCTCGCCCACTTCGAGGAGGGCGATTTCCGTGCCGCGCGCAAACCCCTCGAAAGGCGCATCGAGCTTGCCGGCGAGAATCCCGATCGTGCCCAGCATCTGGCGATCATCGCTCGCGGTCTCGAATTCGAGGAGCACCTCGACGGCGCCTGGGCGCGCTACGAAGAAGCGATCGAGCTCGACCGTTCCCTCGAGGATGCCCACGAGGGGGTGGTCCGAATCCACGAGCGCGCCGCCCGCCCCGATGAAGCGCTGATCGCGCTCGAACGATGGTCGGATGCGTCGAACTCACCCGAGACCCGCGCGGTCACCGGCTTCCGCGCAGCCGAACACGCCCTCGCACTCGAAGATCGAGAACGGGCGATCGCTCAGCTCGAACGGGCGACCGACGCGGACCCGAAGCTCACTCCGGCCTGGATGTTGCTCTGCGAATTGGTGGGCGAACGCGGACCGGATTCCGACGTGCGCGCGCTGTGTACCCGAGCCCTCGAGGCCGTCGAACCAAGCCCCCTGGCCGCACAGATCTCCATCCGCGCGGCGCGTTTGGCCGAAATTGCCGGGCAGACGGACGAGGCGCGACAGCGTTATGCAGAGACCGCGCGCTGGGACCCCCGCGCGAGCGACGCGGCACTTTGCGAATCGCGCCTGGCACGCATGGCCGGGGACTGGCCCGAAGCGGACGGCGTGCTCACACGCTTCCTCGAAGCCCACCCGGATCCGGAAAGCCCCAGCCTCGCCCACGTGCACCTCGAACGGGGTCGGCTCCTGTCGGGACCGCTCGAGGAATTCGATTCTGCGGTGGCGGCCTATGAGTCCGCCCTCACACTTCAACCCGAACTCGGTGTGGCCCGCTCTGCGCTGGCCAGCCTCCTGCTTCACGCGCCGGGACGCTGGCGGGATGCCCTCGCGCTTCACCGCCAGATTCTCGAAGCCTCCCCCACCACAGCGAACTCCCTCCGTGCAGTCTGCAAACTGGCGGAGCAGCGCGGCGAGTCCGAAGTTGCCGGCGGCGCCCTCTCGGTTCTTCGCGCTCTGGGATTGGCATCACCCCAGGAGGAGGCAGCGGCACCTTCGACCCTCCAATTCCCGATCCACCCCGGTCCGCCGATGGCCGAGCCCGCGGCCGAACGACTGCGCCGGCTGGCCCATCAGGTGAGCGAAGAACTCTCCGGTGTACTCGCCGGCGCCGGCGCCGATCTTCCGGAATGCGAGACGCCCGAGATCGCGGACGCGCTTCGAGAGATCACGTCGATCGAGGATGAACTCTCGGCCCCGGGCCTCGCTCGACTCGATGCCGGAGAACGCGCGGCACTCTTCTCGACCCTGGCTGCGCTCTTCCTCGATCCCGGCGGCAACGGATTGGAGTCGCGCTTCCGCGCAGGTCTCGAGGAAAAGCTCGGACGCTGGACGCGACGCAAGGTTCGCCGAATCGTCGAGGAGACGACGGTCTCCGAGATCGAGGCGATGGACCATCAGACCTGGGGCGAAGAACTCCGCGCCATGGCCGCAGCCCAGGCCATCGATCGCAACGGGGGGGATCTGCGTAGCGTACTTCGAGCACTGCTCGTCCTGGAGCACGCCCGTGCCGGAGAACCCGGATTCGGGGGCGCCGAGATCGGGACGCTGGCCTCGACCTCCGAAACCGCGCGACGTCTCCTGACGCGGATCACCAGCCTGCTCTGTGAGCGACTCGACAGAAGCCCGTAGTAGCAAGAGGCAGATCACCATGGCTCAACGCACTCCCAAGAACACACGCAAGCACCGCCGCATGACCGTGCGCATCCTCGTCGACTATCAAGCACAAGGCGGAATCCACTGCGACTACGCGACGACTCTGGGGGCGGGTGGCATGTTTCTCGAGACCGAACTTCCGATGACGCGGGGCGAGATCGTGAAGCTTCGCTTTCGAATTCCCGGCGGCGAAGAACTCCATGAACTCGAAGCGCGAGTCACCTGGTATCATGCTTCACGAGAAGAACCGGACGGCCGCATCCGCATGCCCGGTGTGGGACTTCAATTCAGCGACCAGACGCTGACCGCAAAGCTCGCACGCGAACTCGAAGACTACCCGAGCTAGGCGACACAGGGCGCTCGCACGAACGCCTGGCCTCGATCCTCCTCTCCGACGTCGACACCTGCTCAGCTACCGGTCTCCGCGATCGCTCGGACCAGCCGGTGGTGAAGCGAGTGTCCGCCCTTCTCGACGGATACGTGGGCGTGCAGCGGCGCACCCAGAAGTGCGAGATCGCCGAGCAGGTCGATCACCTTGTGGCGAACGAACTCGTCTCGAAACCGCAGTCCGCCTTCGTTGAGGATTTGATCGTCATCCAACACGAGGGTGTTCTCGAGACTGCAGCCGTGCGCGAGACCCGCGATTCGAAGCGCCTCCACTTCGTGGACGAATCCGAACGTCCGGGCCGCGGCGAGTTCACGAGCGAAATATCCAGCGTCGAATTCGGGAATCTCGAGGCTCTGACGTCCGATCAGGGGATGATCGAAATCGATCGAGTAGCTCACCCGCAGGCTTCGCGCGGGCTCCGCTCGGATCCAACGGTCACCGTCTCGAATCTCGACCGGCTCCTTCAGTGTAATCGCCACACGATCGACCCCGAGCAGTTCGCGGCCCGCGGCGTTCAATCGATCGACCAGCGGCAAGGCACTGCCGTCCATGGCCGGCAGCTCCGGAGCGTCGACGCGGATTCGCACGTTGTCGATGTCGAGTGCATAAAGGGTCGCGAGCAGGTGCTCGACCATCGAGACCCGAGCCTCTCGTCCGCCGTCCCCCGTGGCCGTAGCCCGATCGGGGTTCGCGCCGAGTGTCGTAGCGCGGGAACTCGCGCGAAGATGGCGATGGCACGCCGGGATTTCGACCCCGGGTTCTTCACCCGTGCTCGATCGGATAAAGACGATTCCCGAATCCGGCGGCGCGGGGTCCAACCCGACGCGTACCGGCACTCCCGAGTGGAGACCAAGGCCTTCCCAGGCGACCGGCCGCGCGATCGTCGATTGCTTCACCCCGCCTCCGCTACTCGCCTACTGCACCCGTCCACCGATCCACCGCTTGATGGAGGTCGCGTGTCGAACCGAAGTGGCACGGCGGACCGGGTCGCCATCCGGGATGACCCGAGGCCCAACCGCTCATCGGATCTGGCGCAGGGTAGCGTGGGCTGCGGGTCGCGGCATCGCGCCGGCCGGCGCGCTCGAGTCAGGAATCGGTCCGACCCACTGCCGCGCCATTCGACAGGCTTTCGCGGACCTCGCTGAGGATTTCACGCGCCGATTGATAGCGATTCGCGGGATCCTTCTCGAGACACCGCTCCACGATCAGCGACAACGTCGATGGCAGGTCCGGTCGGAGTTCCCGGATCTTCGGCGGCGCCGTATGCACATGGTGATACGGGATATTCCCCTCCTTGAAGGGGACCGTCCCGGTCGCCATCTCGAAGACCGCCACGCCGAGCGAATAGATATCGGTACGGTGATCGACGTTCTTGCCGAGCGTTTGTTCCGGACTCATGTAGTACGGCGTTCCCGCGACGACGGTCGTATGATTGCGTGCTTCCTCGATGACCTTGGCGAGACCGAAATCCATCAGCTTGACTTTCTTCTCGCGTGTCCACATCGCGTTGGCGGGTTTGATATCGCGATGAATGACCTTCTTCTCGTGTGCGTAGGCAAGCGCCTCACTCATCTGCATCAGCACGTGCAGGATGCCTGACGGTGAGATCGCACCCCGCCGCCGTAGGATCTCCTTGAGGGTCGTACCCTCGACGTACTCCATCGCGATGTAGAAACGACCCTGCTGTTCGCCGGTGTCGTAGACGGTCACGATATTGGGATGGTTGAGCTTCGCCGCCGCCTGGGCCTCGCGCATGAAATTCGTGATCGCCTGCGGGTTCTCGGTGAGCGCCTGTGGCAGAACCTTGAAGGCGACAATCCGGTCGAGGACGGTGTCCTGGACCTTGTACACGATGCCCATGCCTCCCCTGCCGAGTTCGCCGACGATCTGATAGCGATTGCCGTCGGACGCGCCGCCACCGCCGGCCGACGCCGCTTCGGACTCGTCCGACGCCGCAGCAAGGGGTTCTTCTTCGAGCACCCGTGCACGGGCGTGAGCGAGCCGTTCTTCGACGTCGCGATAATGATAGTCGAAGGCCATCACCTTCTCGAAGATCTCGACGGAATCGCGGATCTTGCCGTCTTCCTGATAGATGGTCGCGAGTTTGTAGTACCCGTCGATGCTGTCGCGCGTCAGTTCGGTATCGCCGATCGCCTGCTGAAGCTTCGTGATCGCCAGGGAGAGCTGACCCCGTGAGGCAAAGATGTCGCCGAGAATGGCCGCCGCCCGTCCGAAATCTTCATCCGCTGGCGGAACTTTCTGAAGCACGCAGATCGCCTCGTCATCGAGACCCTCCGGATGAAAAGTTTCACCTGCGCGCAGGAAATCGCCTGCCTTTTCGAGCAGCTCCGCCTCGCGAAGCGCCAGGCCGGCGAGTGCAAAGCATTCGGCGGCCTCCGTGAAGCGCCCGGCGCGCTCGAAACAATCGCCCGCCCGCTCGCGATCTCCCGCCAGCTGGAACATTTCCGCGGCCTGGGCGAATCCATTCTGGGTCTCGTAGCACTCCCCGGCCTTCTCGAATTGCTCGAGGCTGCGGTACAGGTCGCCGGCTTCCATATGGTCGCCCGCCTCTTCGAGCAGCTCCGCCGCGCGCACGTGTTCACCCGCGTCGCGCAAATGTTGCCCGAGCAATCGGGCTGCATCCGCAGCCTGCCCCGAGACACGCAGGGACTCCGCCGCGCGTTCGACTTCACCGGCCTGCCGGAAATGTATCGCGGCCGATTCGTGGTCACCGAGCCGCACCGAAACCTCACCCGCCTCGAACGCGCAGCCACCTCGAATGAAGATTTCGAGTGCCTTGTCCGGATCCCCCGCCTTGAGAAAGAGCTTTCCCGCCTGGCGGACGAGCTTCGACATGTCCGCGGCCCTCTTGGGATCGAGGCCCGCGTTTCCCCCCTCTTCGACGAACACGGTCTCGAGACATTCCGCCGCGAGCCGCCAGTCCTTGCACTTCACATACATGGCCGCGGCATGGCGCATGTATTCGGTCTCTCGATAGCACTGCGCAGCTTCGCGAAACTCTCCGCCCTTCTCGAACATCTCGGCGGCGACACTCTTGTGCTCGCATTTGAGGTAACAGTCCGCCGCGCGGGCCCACTCTTCCTGTTGCCCGAAGATCGAACCCGCGGCTTCGAAATTCTCGGCCTGCAGGTGGAGTTCAGCGGACTCGAGGAAGCGATTCTGGTCGTGCCTGATTTCAGCCGCGCGTCCAAACTCCCCTCCGTCGATGAAGAGCTTCGCGGCCTCGTCGAGGAGTTCGTGATCCCAGAGCAGGTCGGCCGCCTCGAGCAGATCACCCCGTCTCTTGAGCGCCTTGGCCTGCTTGATGACCTTCTTCAGGGTGCGCCGATCCGCGCTGATTTTTTTGTCGTTCCCGGTGTCGTCTTCCGAGGATTCGGCCTCGGGGATCTCGACGTTTCCGCCACCGATCAATCCGAGCGCAAAAGCGAGCAGCACCAACCCCACCGGCACCAGCACGAACCGCAGGACGGGTCCGGCCAGCGATTCCTCGAGGCTGGTCGCGAAATTTCGCGGCAGTCCGACGCCCTGGTCGATCCCCATCCGGGTGAGATCCTGAAGCAGTCGTCGCGCCTGGTCTGCGAGTTCCCCGTCCGCCCAATAACACGAGACGAGACCGAAAGAGCCGAGCACGAGGGTCAGGAGCGCAAGGGGAAACGAGAGGATTCTGCCGAGGATTCGCACGCGATGAACTCATATGCTGGCAATCGGGGCCCGCGACCGGGTCCCGTCGATGAGGAGACGCCCCGAGCGAACCACCCGGTCCACAGGAGCGCTTTCCCAAACGCTGTATCGGCCGATCGGAAGCTCGATTTGAGCCCGTTGACAGGACCGATCGGCGGCATTCAGCCCGGGCTCGCTTATGCTCCCCCCGTGCGCCCGACCCTTCATCTGCGACCGTCCGAAAGTTTCCGGGCCACTCTCAGCGGATCGCTCTGCGGTGTCTGGCTGGCGATGCTCGTGCTGGCCCTGCCCGCCGGAGCCGAGATTTCCACTCCCTTCGCAATCCACTCCCACGAGATCCAGGGTCTCATTCGTCAGGTCTGGACTTTCCGCGTGAGCGTGTGTGAGCACGCATCCGTCGATCTGCTGATCCTCAGCACGATCGGCGGCCCGCCGAATCAGGAAAAACGCCTGACCTGGATGCCCTGCGGTTCGGCGCTGATCCCCGACGATCCACGCATCGTCGAGCGCGCCCTGCCGGACGAGACCGTGGTGGTCGACGTCGCGCGAATGCCCGGACGCAGTGGACCCCAGCTCTTCCTGGTGAGTGCCAACGGGATTAGGATCGAGGCGCTCGACAGCGCCGATCCGCCCCGGGAGATCGAGATTCCCGGTGGCCTACCGCTTCCCTACCGCCCCTGGGAGATTTCCCGGATTCCCATTGTCGAGGACTGGGACGACCTCGGTCTGCCGACCGCACTCGTTCCCGCGCTGCGTGGCGCCTGGCTGGTCGACCTCCAATCGGGTGCGGCGCGAATGATCGAATTGCCGGTCTACGCGGAGTACCGCACCTACATGCCCCACCTGCCGGCAACCGTTTCGAAATGGATGCTCCAGGATGTGACGTGGCCGACGCTGGCGCGGGCCGACGACAACGGCGACGGTCGGATCGACCTCTTCGCACTCTCTCGCTGGGCCATCTGGATCTATCACACCGGACCCGAGGGCCTCCCCGACGAGCCGAGCCGCCGGATCGAACTCGTCCCCTTCGACGAGGAAGAAGAACGTACCCACCAGGCGACGGCCAACAACTATTTCGCGCGCGACATCAACGGGGATGGCCTGGCCGACCTGTTCCTGAGCACGATTGGCGGCGGTTTGATGGACGGTCGCTCGACGGCCCGGATCTATCTGAATTCCGGGAGTGGGATCTCGGTAGAGGGCAAACCCGACGCCGAGCGAGTGCTCGAAGGCGGCTTCTCGAGCTTCACCTTCGTCGACGTCGATGGGGACGGCCGCGACGAGATGCTCGAGACCAGTCTCGAGTTCAGCATCCTGCAGATCGTGCGTTTTCTCCTGACGCGTCGAGCCGAAACGCAAGTCCGGATCCTGCGGCTCGATGCCAGCCAGCCCGACGGAACGCGGACCGTATTCGAGGACGATTTTTCCTTCCGTCTGGATTTTGGCGAGAATAGCTTGACCGGCCTCGTCCCGAGCCTCGGGGACTGGAACGGAGACGGGGTCAAGGATTTCTATGTGGCCCGGGGAACCGACGAGATCACATTCCGAATGGGGTCCAAGGTGCCGGGCGAACCGCTCTTCGGCCCTCCGGTCGGTCGTCAACCGGTTCCGCTGCCCGGTGGCGAAAGCCGCGTCGCAGATCTCGATGGGGATGGACTCGATGAGATCATCTCCTTCAACGATCGCGACCCCGAGCTTCCGTTGGTCGTGTTCGAGAACCTCGGGACCCTGCCGGGGACCCAACCGAGCATGACGCCGATCGATCCCGATTGACCCCGCCCGATCCCGGCTCCTGGCACTTCGACCGGAGCACGAGGGCTCGGGGCTAGGCCTTCGTGAGGGGCACTCCGAGATGCAGAAATGCACGTTCGGTCGCAACCCGACCGCGCGGTGTGCGCGTCAAGAAACCACAATGAATCAGAAAGGGTTCGACGACATCTTCGAGCGTCCCCTTGTCTTCTCCCACCGCCGCCGCGAGCGTGTCGAGGCCGACCGGCCCACCCGCAAATTTCTCGACGAGCGTCGTCAGGAAGGATCGATCGAGACCATCGAAGCCGGCATCGTCGACATCGAGACGCTCGAGGGCGAAACGAGCCGTATCGAGCGTGACGTGCTGGGAGTCTCCGTCGCGAACCGCCGCGAAGTCGCGCACGCGTCGCAACAGCCGATTCGCGATGCGAGGCGTCCCGCGTGCTCGGCGCGCGATTTCATGCGCGGCCTTGGGTTCGACGTTCACGCCGAGCAGCCCGCCTGACCGCAACACGATCTGCTCCAGATCCGCCACCGGGTAGTACTCGAGTCGCGCCGACCAACCGAAACGATCTCGCAGCGGCGAAGTCAGCAGTCCCGCACGCGTCGTCGCACCAACCAGCGTGAAGCGCGGCAGATCCAGCCGAATCGATCGCGCCGTCGGGCCCTCCCCGATCATGAGGTCGAGCTGGAAGTCCTCCATCGCGGGATACAGGATTTCCTCGACCACGGCCGACAGGCGGTGGATCTCGTCGATGAAGAGCACATCGCCCGCTTCGAGATTCGAGAGCAGCGCGGCCAGATCCCCGGGCCGCTCGATCGCGGGCCCACTCGTCGACCGAAACTGCGCCCCGAGCTCTGTGGCGACGATCCGTGCAAGCGAGGTCTTGCCGAGGCCGGGCGGACCGTGAAAGAGCACGTGATCGAGCGGCTCGTCGCGCGATCGGGCCGCCTGGACGAAGACGCTCAGATTCTCTCGCAGGCGCGATTGGCCGATCATCTCCTCGAGGTTCTGGGGCCGCAGCGACTCCTCGGCACCACGCTCCTCGGGCTGTTGCCCAAGGCTGAGCTCTCCTCGCTCCACGACTCCCCCCTCCTTCGATCCGCTTCCAGTCCGTCCCGGGTACGGCCCTCGAGCCATCGCCCCTTCAAGCTCGTTTCAAGGCGCCAGATGGCGCAGTGCCAGCCGGATCAATTCCTCGAGCCCCGCCTCCGATTCCGCCTCGGCCAGCGCCGACTCGACGACGCGTTCGGCCTGGCTGCGGGGATAGCCGAGGTTGACCAACGCCGACAGGAGTTCCTCGTCCGGCGCCACGCGATCGAATCGCGTCGGGCTCCCGGTCGCCGCGTCGGGCCCCAGCCGGCCCGCCAATTTCTCGGCCTCGTCGCGCAGCTCCACCGCGATCCGCTCCGCCATCTTGGGTCCCACGCCCGGCGCCCTCCGAAGCCCCTTCGCATCCGCCTCTCGCAACAGCCGCAGCAGCTGCCGTGGCTGCATGCCGGAGAGGATCGACTGCGCCAGCTTCGGTCCGACACGATTCGCCTTGAGCAGCAGCAGGAAGAGTTCCTTTTCGAGCGAAGTCGCAAACCCGAAGAACTGGATGGCGTCCTCGCGAACCGCCGTATGCACGAGTAGCGACACCGTCTTGCCGAGATCCGGCAGCGACTCGAAGGTCGAGAGGGGAACCAGCAATTCGTATCCGACGCCGCGCACGTCGAGCACGATCCGCGTCGGCGCCTTTTCCCGAAGGTTGCCCTCGAGCCAGGCGATCATCGCGTTCTCCCCGCCACGATATCCGTCATCGCCCGTCGATTGTTGCGGCCGCGGCCGCGAATCGGGAGGTCCGCCAGAGCGCCCGCCTGCGCGTAGCTGAGCGCGAGGGCGAGGGCGTCCGCAGCGTCGGTCGGCGGCTTCGCATCGAGGTTCAACAGACGCGTCACCATGATCTGGATCTGCGCCTTGTCGGCAGCCCCGCTTCCCGTGATCGCCTTCTTGGCTTCCCGAGCGGCCATCTCCACCACGCGCACGCCCGCTTCTCCGAGGCTGGCCAGAAGTGCGCCGCGCGCCTGACCGAGGACGATGGCCGAGCGCGGATTGGAGGCGAGGAAGACGCGCTCGATGACGGCCACGTCGGGCTTCTCCTCGACCAGGATCCTGCGCAGCTCGCCGTACAGGAAATGCAGCCGGGTACTCGGCTCGGCATCGCTCGGCGGGCGTAGAACGCCGTGACGAAGGTGACGCACTCGTCCCCCCTCACGCACGACCATCCCGAACCCCGTCGCGCTCGAACCGGGATCCACCCCCAGGACCCTCATCTCGACTCCTCTTCTCTTCGCTTCTCTCCTGATCGAGGCCGATCGGCGACTGTCGCGGTCACGCGTTTTCGGACGGACGGAAAAGGCGCGCCGCGTGAGATCGTGCTCGCGCAACCGACGCCTCCGGTCCTATGGCGTGGCGAAGCGCTCCAGCTCCTCTTCAGAAATATCGAAGTTCGCGTAGAAGTTCTGCACATCATCGAGGTCTTCGAGCAGATCCGCCAGCCGGAGCATCTGTTCGGCCTCCTTGCCAACGAGTTTTACCGTCGTCGTGGGCTCCATCGTCAGCTCGGCCGAGGTCGCCTCGAAGCCCGCCGCCACCAGCGCCTCCTGCACCGCATGGAACTCGGTCGGCCCCGTGATGACCTCACAACTGCCTGGCCCCTCCACGATATCCTCGGCCCCGGCCTCGAGGGCCGCTTCCAATACCGCGTCACCGTCGAGGTCTTCACCCTCGAACGAGATCATGCCCCGCTTCTCGAATAGATAGGCCACGCATCCGGACGCCCCGAGGTTCCCGCCGTTCTTGGAGAGCACGTGGCGGACATCACTCACGGTCCGGTTCTTGTTGTCGGAGAGTGTCTCGATCAGGATCGCCGTGCCGCCCGGTCCGTAGCCCTCGTAGACGGCCTCTTCGAAGGCCTCGCCCTCGGTGCCACCGGTGCCCTTCGCGATCGCCCGCGTAATATTGTCCTTGGGCATGTTCGCCGCCTTGGCCTTGTCGATGACGAGGCGCAGGCGCGGGTTGGCATCGGGCTCTCCCCCAGCCAGCCGGGCCGCGGTCTGAATCTCCCGGATCAGCTTGGTGAAGATCTTCCCACGCTTGGCGTCGAGTGCGCCCTTCTTGCGCTTGATCGTGGACCACTTGGAATGACCGGACATCGATTCTCCTACTCCGAACCGGGCAGGCCGGTTTTCGGACTGGACTTAAGCGAGGTAGCACAGAGGCCCACGAGAGAGCCATGCGCACGTCTCCCGGCGGTTCAGTCCAACCCCGGCGCGGCCGATACGAAAAAAGCAGAACCGAGTCTCCGATCGCCCCCGAAGGGCCTTCGCGAGTTCGAATTGCGTGCGCCGGGGGTGGGGTGCGAGCAGGATCGGATCGTCCGAACCGGGCTCGCGACGGGGCGCAACGAGGAGTATCCGACATGGCGGAAATCGCCGTTGGGATCGATCTGGGAACGAGCAATACCTGCGTCGCGTTGATGCGAGAGGGTGAACTCCGCGTACTCGACAACGCGTTCGGTGAGCGGACCTCCGCGAGCGTGGTGCATTTCCACGACGACGGCAGCGTCGAGGTCGGCAACTCCGCGAAGGCCAAGGTCATCCACGCCCCGGATCAGACCGTCAGCTCCGCCAAGCGCCTGATCGGCCGCTACTACTTTTCCGAAGAGGTCAAGAAGGCCCAGGCCGTCTACGCCTACGAAATCGTCGAGGCACCCAATCACGGGGTGCGCATCAAGATTCGCCAGGAAGAATTCTCACTCCCCGAGATCTCGGCGATGGTCCTGCGGGAGATGAAGCAGATCTCCGAGCGGCATATGGGCGAGAAAGTCACCAAGGCGGTCATCACGGTGCCCGCGTATTTCAACGACAACCAGCGCCAGGCGACCAAGGACGCCGGTCGCATCGCCGGTCTCGAGGTGCTTCGCATCCTGAACGAACCGACCGCCGCCGCGCTCGCCTACGGCTTCGGCATGGGTCTGAATCAGCGGGTCGCGATCTACGACCTCGGCGGCGGCACTTTCGATATCTCGATCCTCGAGATCGGGAAGGACATCTTCGAAGTCCTCGCCACCTGCGGTGACACCTTCCTCGGCGGAGACGATTTCGACGATCGGATCATGGATCTGCTCGCCGACGACTTCGTGGGCAAATATGGCATCAACCCCCGCAACGACATGTACGCCTACGAGCGACTGAAGCTCGCCGCCGAGAACGCCAAGAAGCAGCTCTCAGAGGAGGAGGAGGTCACGGTCGCGATCGAAGAGGTCCTGGTCGGCGAAGACGGCACATCGATGGGGCTCGAACGGACGCTCACACGCAGTGAATTCACAACGCTCATCCAGGATCTGATCATGCGGACCTTCAAGGTCTGCGACGAGGCCCTCCAGCAATCGGAATTGACCGTGCGGGATCTCGACGGCGTGATCCTGGTGGGCGGTCCGACGCGGCTGCCGATGATCCGCGCGGCGGTCACCCACTATTTTCAGCAGGAGCCACGGATCGATGTCGATCCCGACGAGGTCGTCGCGATGGGTGCGGCAATTCATGCGGCCTCGCTCGTCGGTGAGGCGCACGACTCGATGCTGCTCGACGTCACGCCCCTCGATCTACGCATCGGCGTCGCGGGCGGGCTCGCCGAACCCGTGATCGAACGTAATACGCCGGTCCCGATCGAACAGACGCGCACCTTTACGACCGTCCAGGACCATCAGGAATCGGTCCGGATCCGCGTCTACCAGGGCGACCATCGCCAGGCAGCGGACAACGCCCTGCTCGGCCAATTCGAGTTCTCGGGCTTCGAAAAGGGTCTGCGTTCGAACGTAAAGATCGATGTCACCTTCGAAATCGACGCCGACGGAATCGTCAACGTCACCGCCTCCGACCAGGCCACCGGCGAGGAGGCCTCGACCCAGATCACCCTCTCCTCCGGCCTGGCCGATGAGCAGATCGAAAAACTCATCGAACAAGACGTCGCCGGGCGCGTCATGACCCCCAGCGAGCCGGTTGCCCACCACGACGAAGACATCTCGATCGCGGCCGTCGAGTTCTCGACAGCCGGCGCAGTCGAAGCCGCGGAAGACTCGCCCTTCGGCGGCCCCGACGTCGATCTCGAGATCGATCGCCCGGACGCGATCGAGCTCGGCCCGGCCGACGACGTGACGGAGATCGATCGGATCGACGGGGAAGACATCACCCTCGCCTGCTCCGACTTTGACGGGGAAGGGGAAGCCGACGACGAGGACGACGGATTCTTCGATTCTCCGGGGACCGATCTATCGGGTCCCGAACTCGAGATCCTGGACGAGGAAGAGTAGCCGCCGATGAGCTCCGCGATCGACCCCCTCGAGATCTCCGCGCTCGTTCGTATCATGGACGAACTCGACTACTACCAGCTGTTGAACATCGATTCGTCGGCGACGACGGCAGAGATTCGCAGCGCGTTTCACGCGTCCTCGCGCAGCTTCCACCCGGACGCGAACCGAAAGCTCCCGGCGGACCTGCGGGCCGATTGCGGTGTGATCTCGAAGCGCATTACCGAGGCCTATTGCGTCCTCCGGGATGCCCGCCGGCGCCGCAGCTACGACATCAAGCGGGCCGAAGGAGATTCACTGCGCATCCAGCTCGCCCAGGCCAAGAGCGCCCACGCCGAACAGCGCAGGGCCGAGTGCAGCGGCGCCACCGCACAGGGGCGCCAATTCCACGCCAAGGCCGAGGCCGAGATCAAGGCCGGCAATCTCGCGGGCGCGATCCAGAACCTCCAGATGGCGCTCACCTTCGAGCCCGCTAACGCCGGCTTCAAGACGAGGGTCGAATCTCTCCGCGCCCGACAGAAGGCCGAGTCCTGACCGCTCGGGCCGGCTCCTGCTAATGTGCCGGCCATGCTCAAACCGATCCGAGGCGGCCACGACCTGCCGACCCTGCTCATCCTTTGCCTGCTGACCTTCGGCGTCATCGCCTGCGCGGACGAGGACGCGGCGACCTCCGGCGCCCTCTCTGCAGCCCCGACCACTGCCTCCGACGGGTCTCCTGGTGAGACCGAGGACACCTCCGATCCCTCCTCCGACACGTCGGCCACTCCGGATGCGCCCACGCACGGCCAGACGGCGTCGAGCCACTCGAAGAAACGTGCCTCGTCGAAGCCGGGAAAGGCGCCGGCCGAGCAGGCCCCCCGACATCCCAACGAGCGTCCGGTCCCGGCCTTCGAAGGCATCACCCTCGCCGGCAGCGGACTCGCGATGCGCGATCTGCTCGGCGCTCGCGTCCTGCTCTTCTTCTTCAATCCCGAGCTCGAGGACGCCATCCCGGTGAGCTTGGCCGTGAACGATCTCGTACCGGAAGCAGGGGATTACAATTTCCGCATCGTCGGGGTCGGCGTCGGCTCGAACTCGGCGGAACTCGCGCGCTTCGCGAAGGATCGGGGACTCGACTTTCCGGTGATCGACGACAGCAGCGGAACGATCACACAACAGCTTCGCCTCACGGCTTCGGTCGCGCTGCTCGGTATCGATGCCGAGGGCTACATGACCTTCGGCCTGACGGGCTTTCCGAAGGGCGGCGACCTGCGTGCCTTCGCCGACAAGGAATTGCGCGATCGACTCCGACTGCCCGACCCCGATGCCGCGGGCGGCGGGGCGCTCTATTCGTACCCGCAGGCCCCCGATCTCGGCGTGGTTTCGATGTCCAACGGGGAATCGCTCGAAACGAGTGCGCTGGCCGGCCGCCCAGCGATCGTGATCTTCTTTCTCCACACCTGCCCCCATTGCCACAGGGCACTGGAATCCATCGAGGGAATCCTGTCGTCCATTCCGGAGCCGCAGCGGCCGCGTCTGGTCGCGATCTCCGTTCAGAATTCGCCCGCCGCGATTCGGCGCTCGCTCGCGGATCTCGGACTCGACTTCTTCGACCCCTACCTCGATCCCAGTGGCAAGGCCGCGGAGCGCTGGGGTGCGACCGGCGGCGTACCCGTCGTGATCGTCGTGGACGCACAGGGACGCATCCGCCATCGCAGCGAGGGCTGGGATGAGAAGCGCGACGGCGGATTGCTGCGCATGCACGCCGCGAGCGCCGCGGGTGTCCGCGTGCCGATGTTGCTCGAACCGAAAGGCTATAGCGGAAACGATGCGTGTGGGTCCTGCCATCAGCAGGAATACGCGACGTGGCAGTTCACGCAGCACGCCAGCGCGTTCAACACATTGGTCGCCCACGCCGCAGACCGACGGACGGATTGCATCGACTGCCATGTCGTCGGCTTCGAAGAAACCGGCGGATACGACTTCCTGCGTCGCCCCGTCCACCTCGAGAACGTGGGCTGCGAGTCGTGCCATGGCCGCGGCGGGCCGCATCTCAGCCCGGACTTCGTTCTAATGACCCGCGATGCGAAACGCGACTACGCACCGGTCTGCGCGACCTGTCACAATCCGACCCACTCGCTTGGCTTCGACTTCGCCACCTTTCATCCCCGGGTCTCGCACTCGCGGATCGCCTCGCTGTCCGATCGCGAACGCGGCGAATTGCTCGAGGGCGGCCCGAGCCGCGACCTGCTCCCCACCTCCGCCGACCACGTCGGATCCGAAGCTTGCCAGAGCTGTCATACCGCGGAGTTCGACACCTGGCAGTCGAGCCCCCATGGACATGCCGTCGTCCGGCTCGAGCAGGCAGGCAAGGCCGACGACGCAGACTGTCTCCAGTGTCACACGACCGCGTTCGGTCGACCGGGTGGATTCCAGACGGAGCTTTCCGTTTCGGCCCAATCCGACCTCGCTCGGGTCGGCTGCGAATCCTGCCACGGGCCCGGGGGTGACCACATCGGCGAGAACGTGAAGCGTGTCGGGACGATCCTCTCGCTCGGCGACAAATGCGATTCCTGCGTGATCCTCAAGGTTTGCGGAACGTGCCACGACGATGCGAACGATCCGGGCTTCCAATTCAAGGTCGAGCAACGCATCGACGACCAACGCCACGGAACGATCGAGGCCGCAGCGACCCGCGAGGGCCCTTCGGTCACACAGCGCTCCGCGCCGGACGCGAGCTAGTTCGGGATGGCGGACTCGGGCGAGCAACGGGAACCGTTAGAGGATCCGCTCGAGGAAGCGCGCGCGCTGGCGGCTTCCGCGGCGGCCCTGGTGCGCGAATTCGTCGAAGAAGACGTCGGCGAGTTCGAGCGCTTGGACCCGCCCGTAGCCGACGCCACCGCGATCGCGTCCAGCGGAGCAGCTCGACCGAGTGCGCCCGCGGCGACCGCGCCCGCGGCACTGGAAAGTCCGGCGGATGTCGGCACTGAGGTCCCCTGGGCCGGCCGGCGCCCAACCCTGGACGAGGTGGAAGCCCACCTCGGAGACTGCCAACGCTGCGCCCTTTCCAAGGGGCGCTCGAAGATCGTCTTCGGCGACGGCAACCCGAACGCCGATCTCATGTTCATCGGCGAGGGGCCCGGCGAGCAGGAGGACAGGCAGGGATTGCCCTTTGTGGGCCGCGCGGGCGAGCTGCTCACGCAGATGATCGAAAAGGGAATCGGCCTCTCGCGAAGCGAGGTCTATATCTGCAACATCGTGAAGTGTCGCCCGCCGCGAAACAGGACCCCACTCCCTGAAGAAGTGAGCGCATGTCGACCCTTCCTCGAGGGCCAGATCCGTGCCGTCGATCCCAAAGTCATCGTGACCCTCGGCAAGCCCGCGGCGAGTCTACTGCTCGGTCGGGAGATCGCGATCACCCGGCTGCGCGGAACCTGGCAGGATTTCCAGGGCATCCCCTTGATGCCGACGCTGCATCCCGCCTACATCCTCCGCCAATACACCCCCGAGAACCGTCGAGCGGTCTGGCAGGACCTCCAGGCCGCGTTCGAACGTTCCCGCGCATGAGCGTCGGGACCCGAGAGACTCCCCCGCGAGCGACGACGCTGCCGAACATGGAGTGTGGGATCGTGCTACATCCGGCGGGACACACACGCTCGCCCGCCATGCACAATGCGGCCTACCGGGCACTCGGGCTCGACGCGAACTACGAAGCCTTCGATGTCCCACCCGAAGAACTCGCCGGCGCGGTCGCCGGGTTTCGCGAACGCAGACTTCGACAATGGGCCGTCTCGATTCCACACAAGGAGTCGATGATGGATCTCGTCGACGAGATCGAACCCGTCGGACGAGCGATCGGCGCGATCAATACGGTGACGCGTGTCGGCGAGCGACTCGTCGGAACGAACACGGATTGGCTTGGCGCAATTCGCGCGCTGGAGCGAGAACTTCCGGTCTCGGGCCAGCGCGCCGTCGTGTTAGGCGCGGGCGGAACCGCTCGCGCGCTCGTCTACGCTCTTCGGGATCGAGGCTGTGAAGTCTTCGTCCTGAATCGAACCCGGGAACGGGCCCAAAGACTCGTCGACGAGCTGGCTGCGACTTCAGCCGGCGCGCTCGAAGACCTGACGGATCTCGCACCCGAGATCGTCGTCAATACGACGAGCGTCGGCCTGTCCAAAATGAAATCACCCGTCCCTGCCAACGCATTGCGTGAGGGCATGATCGTCCTCGACGCCGTCTACGCCCCGGAACGAACCCAGCTCTTGATGGATGCCGAGGCGTGCGGCGCCCGCCCGATCGGCGGCAAATGGATGCTCGTCTACCAGGCGGTCGAACAACTCCGCTTGTGGACCCGCCTGCTCGATGCCCCCCCGAGCGACGAAGCCATCGCCGGCGTTACGGACACCATGGCCCAGGCCTTCGACGCCGCCGGAGACCGCTAGCCCGCGTAGCTCCATTTCTGTTTATTCGCTTCGATCTGTTCCGTGCTCGGCACATCCGTATCTTCGCGCTCGGGAACTTCGAAGTCGTCACGTTCATCGACGATCTTGGCGTTGATCGCGGTGTCCTCGTCGAAGACACTCGGAATCTGCTCGTCCTCGAAAATCGCTTCCCAAGGACATTCCGGCTCGCACACGCCGCAGTTGATGCACTCTTCGGGGTCGATGTAGAGCTGGTTCTCGTAGCCGGGAGCGTCGGCCTTCTGCTTGTGCTGAACGATGCAGTCGACCGGACATACTTCAACGCATGAAATATCCACACAGTCTCGACACATTCGGGTGATCACCCAGGTCATTCGAAATCCCTCTCTATCTCTCGATCTCATCCGTCCAGGGTTGAATTCGACCGAATCCAATCGTCGGAGAACTGCGTTTTTCGAGTGCAGCCGACTCGCCCCCTGCGAATTGGCCTCGACACGTTAGCGAGCCAGACCGTCGCAGCCAGAATGAACTCTGCGGTTCAATCTTCGATCGGCAATCGCTACTTGAGCTTCGTCTCTTTATAGAGGACGTGCTTGCGTACGACGGGGTCGTACTTCATGAACTCGAGCTTGTTCGGAGTGTTCGTGCGGTTCTTCGAGGTCGTATAGAAATGACCCGTTCCGGCACTCGACTCGAGCTTGATCTGTTCACGCTTTCTCTTCGCCATGCTTCAAATCCCTTCCTGCGGGTTGTCCCCGGCTTGGCCAGGTCTAGACCGCGGTTCAGACGCCGACCGGGTCCGGCACCGGCTCGCCACCCCGAACGAACACGCGCACGCGCTTCCCGTCTTGCTCTTCGATGCGCACGCGGGAGGGTTTGTTGTCTCCGGGATGAACCAGCATCACGTTCGAGGTATCGACGAAACCTTCGGTCTCCACGATGCCGCCCTCGCGTGCGCCGCTGCGTCCGGGGCGAAGATGTCTCTTCTGCAGACGAACGCCCTCGACACGCACGCGTCCCTTCTCGACGTCCACCGCGATCACACGTCCCTGGGTAGCGTTTGCCGCACCGGCACCGCTCACGACCTGGACGAGGTCGCCTCTTCGAATCTTTTGCATCCTGAGTTCCTGCCTTCGGGCGGGGCTTGCCTGCTCACCGGTCCGGCATGCGTACATGAGACGCATGCGCCGGCGGCGGCCGCCTGACATTGAGAGGGCCTATGTATCCGCCAGACAAGGGCTTTCGTCAAGGTCCCTGTGGGAAAAAACGCGCGGAAATCCCCGGGCCCCCGCGGCCTGCCAACCGGCACGTGGCCAACCTGTCGTGGGAGCAATGAGGCGTCCGTAGGGTACTCTACGCGGCGCATTTTGGGGAGGATACATGCGCAGAATTGGGCTGGTCGTCGGATTGACCGTACTTCTGGGCTTCGGAGCGTGCAGTCTGCTGCGTTCGCAGGGATTCGTGGTCCGGGGCCCCATGCTCAGCTCGCTGTTTGGACGCGGGATCGACGCTCCCAGCGATACCGTCGTCCAGAGCCGCTTCCGGGTTGCCCCTGGCTTCCGCGTCGACCTTTTCGCCGAGGGCATCCAGAACGCTCGCTTCATGCGTTTCAGCCCGGGCGGCGATCTGGTGATCAGCCAGCCCCGTACGGGACAGCTCCTGCTCGTCTTCGGAGATCGCGACGGCGATGGCCGTTCCGACGGTCAGCGAGTCCTCATCGGAGGCCTCGACCGCCCTCACGGCTTCGATTTTCGGGATGGCCAGCTCTATGTCGGTGAGGCTTCGGCGGTTGCCCGGATCCCCTTCTCCGAAGAGGGCCCGGACTCGCTCGCGGTTGTCGGACCGCCAATACGGATCGTCGAGGGCATCCCCAAGGGCGGAAACCACTGGGCTCGAACCCTCCGCTTCGGCCCAGACGGCGGGATGTACGTGCACGTCGGTTCGAGCTGCAACGTGTGCGAGGAGGAAGACCCGCGCCGCGCGGCGATCCTTCGCTACGAGCCCGACGGAAGCGGCGAAGAGATCTACGCGTCCGGACTGCGCAATTCGGTCGGCTTCGATTGGCGACCCGGCACGAACGAACTCTACGCGACGGATAATGGGCGTGACCTGATGGGCGACGATGATCCGCCCTGCGAGCTCAACCGGATCGAGCGGGGTGGCTTCTACGGCTGGCCCTACGCCAACGGCGATAAACAACCCGATCCTGATTTCGGCGACAAACGCCCGGATCTGATCGGAGCCTCGATCCCCCCGGTCCACCCCTTCCGCGCACACAACGCTCCGCTCGGAATGACCTTCATCCGAAGCGCTTCTGCCCCCGATTCGATTCGGGGTGCGGCGCTCGTCGCACTCCACGGCTCCTGGAATCGTTCACGCCTCGACGGCTACAAGGTCGTCTCGCTTCACTGGGACGAAGAGGGACGGATCACCGAACGCGACTTTCTGACGGGCTTCGAAGTCGACGAAGACGTGATCGGCCGACCGGTCGACGTTGCCGAAGGACCGGATGGGTCGATCTACGTGAGCGACGACTACGCGGGAGCGATCTATCGGATTCGCGCCGGGACCGCCGCCGAAGGAAACCTCGAAAGCAGCCTCTCGGCCCTGTCCCCCCGCCCCCAGCCCGAGCAGGACCCGCTGACCGCCCTCGACCCCGTGCAGCGAGCGAGCCTTGTCGCACGCGGGGAGACGCTCTTCGCAAGCAATGCCTGCGGAACGTGCCACCGCGCCGATCAAGTTGCCGCCGGCGTGGTTGCGAAACCCCTCGACGCACTCAGTTCGCGCTACGACATCGACTCGCTCGAGCGCTTCTTCTTGACGCCGACGCCGCCCATGCCCGTCCTCGACCTGCCGGCAGCGGATCGGCGTGCGATCGCGGTCTATCTGCTCGATCGACATCCCTGATCGAAACCGGGGCCGTTCGGGGCGCTCGATCGACCCCGTTCGGTATCATCACGGGATGTCCGGTCCCCCGTCCGATCGACTCGCCAATCGAGCGGCTGACGTATCCCGCGTGCGCAAGCGAGCGGGAATCTCGTCTTGGCGGGTGCATCTCATTTCGCCCGGAGTCCTTCTCTTCGCCACGCTGTTAGGTGTTTCGCCATTCGCCGTTCGCACGGCCCATGCGGAGTCGGCAGTCAAGTTATTCGTCTCCCGCGGACTCGACCCGATCGGTGCCACGACCTTCGATGAACAGGGGAAGGTCGTCGGCCAATCCTCTTTCGAAGTCGAATCCGAGCCGGGCGGCATCCGACGAATGCGGGTCACGCTCGCCATCGAAGGCGGCGGATCGAATGTGTCGCAGGCGACGCTCGCTCCGATCGACCCCATCACGACGACGCCAGGCGGACTCAGCGGCGGTCCGGAAACGGGCGAGATCGCGATGCGTCTGATCGAGGAGCGATCCCAGGCGACACGAGCCGATGGCGTTTCGCTTCCATTGCTCATCATCGACCACCGCAGCGGCCGGGTGAGCTGTTACCCCGCAGATCAGGATCCGTCCGACGGAATGCACCTAGACCTCCCCGACGATGACCGGGTGGTCAATGTCCCGATGCAGTTGCTCTTCCAACCCCTGGTCCGGGGCGAGGTCGATCGCGTTCACTTTCAGATGGCCACCTGCACGCCCGGGCCGGTGCTGCACAAGATGATCGCGGTACGTGGTCCGACGGTCGTGCGCGGCGGACGAGAGATTGTCAAGATCGAGTACGGACCGGACTTCGGCAGGGCCGTCGCCTGGTTCGCGAGCCGCCTGCTGCCGAGTTTCTCGTTCTGGTTCGATGCGCGAGATGGTTCCTACCTGGGCCACCGCATGCCGTTGCACCGCAAGGGCCCCGAAATCCTGCTCGTCCGCCGAGGACTGTCGCCGCCCGATCTCGGCGTCGACTGACGGCGCCGCGCGAGCATTCCCTGAGTCGTGCGGGGTAGAAACCGCTGGCAGGCGCTAGAAACCGGAGCCATTCAAAAGCGAGCCGGGCCGCTTTGGACTTGCCGCGGCGGGCCGTTGTCCGTCGGCCCAGGGCGTCGCATCGACGACCTGGATTCCGTGACCGTCGGCGGCCACGAGATGCCGCCCCATCACGCTCACCCGGTTCCGCTCGCCGACATCGATCGTCTCTTCCACGCGATCGAGTTTGCGAGTCAGGACCTGGAGCCCGCGCTCACCGACCAAAAAGGTCCGGCCCCGAATCTGGGTCGCGTCGAAGACCTGACCGATCTCCCGGGAAGAAAGCTTTGCGACCGCCTTGGGCTGTGCGGGATTGCGCAGGTCAACCACCAGCGCACCACCGGGCCCGGTGATGATCGCCGCATGATCGATCACACGCACATTATTCGGGCCGAAGGTCTTGCCGAGCTTCATCTGCGCGATCACGCGTCCCTCGGCCAGGAGCGCCAGAGTCGAAAGATAGACCGACTCACCGTCGACAAAGACGAGCAGTTCACCCGACGTCGCCACACTCTTCAAGACGCGCCGCATAACGCGACGAAGCGTGCCCTTCTCGAGATCGAGGATCTGCAGACCCTTGGCGCCGGCCAGCACGAGCGAATTGCCGAGTGGCGCAAGCGCGAATACGCGGCCGATCTCGCTACGATTCCAGGTTTTCTCGGCCACGGGGCCCGAGGCCGTGAAGCGAATGAGCTCGAGGCCTTCCTCTCCGTAGATCGCGACGCGGTCTCCGAGAATACGCACGCCGGTCCACTTCTTGTAGTCCTCAGAGCGGGAGTAGCGGGCGAGTGTCACCGGCTCAGTCGGATCGGAGAGTCCGATCAGCTCGAAGTCACCGTCTTCGAAGAGCACGACCGCACGGTCTCCGAGTCCGTCGAGATCGACGATCGGCCGATTCAGAGCGATCGGCGGGCGAATGGCGCGATTATTGCGCCAGCGCGCGATCGGCACGAAGAATTCGTCCCAATAGCGCCGCGCGGCTCTCGAGAAGAGCACCGATGTTCCAGGGACATGTGCTTTGTCCTCGACCCGAATCTCGAAACGACGATCCGCGATCACCTCGCCCCCGTCCGCATCTCTGAGAACGACCCGGGTGACGCCGAGCACCGCGGGCCGAGCCAACTGTCCGGTCTTCACCTGATAATCGACGGGCTTTTCGGCGTGGCTCACTTCGAGTCGTACCCGGGGATAGCGATCGGCGTCGGCGGGATCGAGACGATCGGGCACCGGCACGAGCTTGATCCCGACGCGCTCCGTCAACTCGGTCACGCGTTTCACGAGCGCCTCTCGGACACGCTTCCATTCGGGGGTGTTGGAGGCAATCTTCAGAACGAGCCCGACCCGATCGATGCGTCCGCTGCGTCGGGCCGCGACGGCCTCCACGGTTCGCGTGGCCTCGGCGGTGTAGTCGCTCGTCGGATAGCGTGCGGCGAATGCCGCGAGTCGAGTGGGGTCGCCTCCGAAGCCCGCCGCCTCGAGGAACACGGCGTTGCCCTCGGCACGCACGGGGTACTCGCCGGGTGGGAAACTCGCGACGAAATCGCGATACGCAAGAGCCGTCCCCCGCACCCGAGCGGCTTCAAAGGCCGGCTTCTCGAGAACCGGATAGAGCTTCTCGATGAGCCCGCTGTCCGGATATTTCTTCTGGAAGGTCTCGAATCCAGCGAGCGAGGGGCGGTGGCGGAGCTTGTGGTAGTCGAGTCGCTCACGCGCCTCACCCGCGAACTGCGAATCGGCGTGCTCGCGCATGAATCGGTGATACGCCGCGGGAGTGTCTTCTTCGAGTGCCTGATTCCATGCACCCCCGACACAGCCGGTCCCGACGAGGAGCGCCACAGCGAGGATGCTGCGGACTGCGAGGCTCGCGAGGGAGCGAGTACGGATCGACATGACGACACCCTTTCCAGATTGCCGCGGGACGTGAACGCAGCAATGCCCTCCGGTGATCGGCTGCGTCGGGAATCCACTTGAGCCCCTGCCCCGTGGGACAGGCCCGGTTTCCGCCGCGCTGGTAGGCTCGTCGGGCCACGGACGGCGACTCGCCAAAGCCGCCGCCATGCAGGAAGGAGAATCCATGTCGATTCTCGATACGCCCGTCATTCTCGAGGCCGCCATCAATGGGATGACCACCAAGGAGAAGAATCCGAACTCGCCACGCTTGCCCGAGGAGATCGAAAGGGACGCACTGCTCGCCTACGAACTCGGGGCTACGATCGTGCATGCTCACAACAGCGACATCATGCTGACCGGTCGCGCGGCTGCCGACGATTACGCTCTGGCCTGGCGACCGATTCTCGAGGCGCGGCCCGACGCGCTCTGGTACCCGACGCTCACGGGCTCACCCGAAATGGTCGGAAAACTCGAACACGTAGAGCTGCTGGCCCAGGAGCTTCCCGTCCGGATGTGTGCCTTCGACCCGGGCTCGACGAATATCGGACAACCCGGCCCGGACGGTCTTCCGGTCGGCGGCGTGTACGGCGTTTCCTACGACGACTGCCGTTATGCCTTCGAGTTCTGCGAACGACTGAAGCTGGGACCCGCGCTCGGAATCTACGAACCCAACTCGCTCCGCACTACCCTCGCCTATCACCGTGCAGGCCGCCTTCCTGCAGGGGCGATGGTGAAATTCTATTTCGGAGGAGACTACGGATTGATGGCGACCGAGCCCGGAGTGACTTTCGGTTTGATGCCGACGGAGTACGGGCTGCTGGCCTACCTCGACATGCTCGAAGGAACGGACCTCCCGTGGTCGGTCTCCGTCTGGGGCGGCGACCTGATGGAGACTCCGATTGCGCGACTCGCACTCGAACGCGGCGGCCATCTGCATATCGGTGTCGAAGAGTTCTACTCGCCGGACAAAAGCCCCTCGAACGAAGAGCTGATACGCGAGGCCGTGGAATTGTGCGCCAAGGTCGGCCGACCCGTCGCGACGACGACACAAACGGCACGCATACTCGGATTGCCCTGAGTGAGCCACGCCGCGCGCACTGCCCCCACCCGCGTGGCGGCACGCGGTCGCGAGACCAACCGGGCGAATGAGGGCGGGATTCGATGCAGACATTTTTCGAGAGAGCCTGGCTCACACGGCGCAGTCCGCTCGCGATCCACTTCGTCACATTCTTGATGCTGGCGCTGGGTTCGGCCTCTACTTCCTCCGCTGCCGAGTGGGTCCTCGACAAGCAGGCGGACGGAATCGACGTCTACACGCGTCCCGTTCCGGGTTCCGGCATCAAGGAGTTCAAGGGAACGGCAGAGGTCGAGGCCAGCCTCGATTCCGTGCTCCTCATCCTGCGCGACTCGGACGGCTTCAAGAACTGGTTTCCCAACACGCCGGAATCGAAGCTACTCGCTCGCGAGGACGGCGTCGGCTACCAGTACTCGGTGATGGACGCGCCGTGGCCCGTGTCTGATCGAGACAACGTATTCCGAAGTGTCATCGAGCGAGACGAAGACAGTGGTGTCGTAGTCATCCATGTGACCGCCGCGCCGGACTATCATCCTGAGCAAGCGGATCGGGTACGTGTTCGGAAGGCGAACGGATCCTGGAAGCTCGAGCCCCTCGACGGCGAGCGGACGCGCGTGACGTTCATCATGCATCTCGAGCCGGGCGGTGGTATTCCGAAGTGGTTGGTCAATGCACGTGTCGTCGCGACCCCCTTCGAGGCACTGACCAATCTTCGAATCTTCGCCGGGAATTGACCGGGGGATGGAAACCGATCCTCAGACGCGCGAGTGGATCGTTCTCTACGGATCCCTGATGCGCGGCCTCGGTGCGATGGACTCCCTCGGCATCAGCGATCGGCTACGTTATGTCGGCCCCTGCCTGTGCAGCGGGGAACTCTTCGATCTCGGCCACTACCCCGGCCTGCGCCTCGGGGACGCCCGCGTGGTCGGAGAACTCTTTGCACCCCTCGATCCACACGTCCTCGACGTCCTCGACGAATTCGAAGGCTTCGATCCCGAGCGACCACGCGAATCGCTCTACCTGAGAGAACGCGTGAGCCTGATCCAACCGGCGCAGACCTGCGCCTGGATCTATTTCTACAACCGCGTGCCAGAGGCCGGCACGCGAGTCGTGAGCGGCGATTGGCGCGCTCACCTCCATTCTCGACGGGCGAGTTGAATCGCCCTGAGTACCCTTGCGCTTTTCTTGGAGCAAATGATGGCCGGTTTCTTCGTTCGTCTCGCGATCACCTCGGTCGGCCTGTGGCTCGCATCCAGCCTGGTGGCCGGCATCACCGTGCAGAACACTGCAGCGCTGCTCTGGGCGGCCCTCCTGTTGGGCATCGTGAATGCGGTCGTGCGCCCGATCGCGGTTTTCCTCACCCTCCCGATCACCCTGCTCTCCCTGGGCCTTTTCCTCTGGGTCATCAACGCCGGAATGATCGGCCTGGTCGCGTGGCTACTCGACGGGTTCAACGTCGCCGGATTCGGATCTGCCCTGCTCGGCGCCTTCATTGTCAGCCTGACGGGTTGGATGGCCAACGCCTACATCGGCGAAAAGGGTCGCTACGAAATCGTCGTCACTCGACGCGAATGGAAGTGAGTGACCCCATCCCTGGCAAAACGGCCTCCGGGCGAACTAAACTCCGTCCATGAACCCGACCGAATACGATTTTCCGCACCCACCCTTTCCCAATGGATGGCATGGGATCGCTTTCTCGAGTGATCTCGCTGTCGGGGACGTCCAGCCGGTCAGAATGCTCGGACGAGACTTCGTCGTGTTTCGCGGAGAGGATGGAAGGGCCGGAGTCCTCGACGCCTACTGCCCCCATCTCGGAGCCCACCTGGGATATGGCGGCCAGGTCGTCGGCAACGATATTCAGTGTCCCTTCCACAACTGGCGCTGGACACGAGAGGGGAATTGCAGCGCCATTCCCTACAGCGACCGCATTCCATCCCAGGCGCGCATCTCGACCTATCGCGTACTCGATCGAAACGGCTTCCTCTTCGTCTGGCTCCACGCAGAGCAAGCGGATCCCGACTACGAAATCGAACTCATTCCCGAAACCCTCGACCCCGAGTTCCAACTCGTTTTCCGGAAGGACTGGGAGCCCTTCCGAAGTCATCCACAGGAGATCTCCGAGAACGGCGTCGACCTACCCCATTTCAAGACACTGCACGGCTGGACCGCGAAATCGATCGATTGGAAAACCGACGGCCCGCTCTACGACATGGTGTACGAACTCGAAGAGATGCCCGAGCGCTGGAAGCAGCAGGGCGAGCTGCAATCGTTGCAGTCGCGAACAGAGGGACCGACCTATACGCGGACCCGTTTCTGGGGTGCGTACCGCGGCGTGTCGGCGCATTGTTTCGTGCCGGTCGAGGCCGGGCAGATCCGGCTCATGCAGCTCTACTACGGTCACGTCCGTCACACGAAGGCCGAAAGCCAGAAATGGTTCGAGGCTTCGGATCGCGAATGGGCCGCGGATATCCCGATCTGGTCCCACAAGAAGCATCTCACCCAACCCATTCTGAGCAAGGACGATGGTCCAGTCCCCCGCATGCGCGAGTGGTACAGCCAATTCTATAAGGGTGCCACCGTCCCGCCCGAGCAAGAGCGACGCTAATTGGACCGTTACCTCATCATCTCCGCCGACTGCCATGCGGGACTCCCCATCACGCAATACCGGGAATGGCTCGATCCGGCCTATCACGATGCCTTCGACGCCGCGCTCCCCCAGGAACTCGAACTCCGGCAATTCGAGCGCGACACCTTCCTCGATGCGGATTTCGAAGAAGCCTGGAAATCCGGCCGCGTGCCCGTCGGAATCAAGGGCGCCTGGGACTCGAACGAGCGAATCCGACAGCTCGATGAAGATGGCATCGCCGCCGAGGTGATCTTTCCCGACGGCGTGACCGAAATGAACGCGCCGCCCTTCGCGGCCGGCTTCACGTTGCCGTGCGATGGCGTCGATCCCGATCTGCAATGGGCCGGTGCACGGGCACATAACCGTTGGCTCGCGGATTTCTGTGCGCTCGAACCGGAGCGACGGGCGGGGCTCGCAATCGCACCGATCCTGTGGGACATCGGACAAGCGGTCGAGGAAATCCGCTGGGCCCATCGAAACGGACTGCGGGGCATCGTCATCCCCGCGATCTTCGGATCGCACGAGCCCTATCACCATCCTCGCTACGAACCCATCTGGGCTGCCTGCGAGGAACTCGACATGGTGGTTCATACGCACGGTGGAGCCGCGCCCGACTATGGGCCCTTCGACGACCCCGGAACGATGGGCATCTACATGACCGAATTCGCCTGGTGGGCCTGGCGGCCGACCTGGTTTCTGATCTGGGGCGGCGTCTTCGAACGTCACCCGCGGCTCAAATTCGTCGTGACCGAACTCGGCGCCATCTGGGCGCCGCTCATCAAACAAGTGATGGACCACCGCTACGAACACAATCACGTCACGGCCAAGCTCGGCGACTATCGCGGAGAACTGACGATGCCCCCATCCGCGTATTTCGATCGCAACGTGTTCATCGGATCCTCTTTCGCCCCCCGATCTGACATCGAGGCCCGACACGCGATCGGGCTCGGCAACATCATGTGGGGCAGCGACTTCCCACATCCCGAAGGCCTCTGGCCCAAAACGGCCGAATTCCTTCGCAGGTCATTCCACGACGTACCGGAGGATGAGCGACGCCAGATGCTCGGCGGCAATGCGGCCGAGGTGTACGGCTTCGATCGGGGCAAGCTCGAGGCGATCGCTGCGCGAATCGGCCCCCGAAAACAGGATCTCGATCTGGCGCCCAGCGAGGCCTCCGGCGGGGCCCACGAGAGTCGAGCATCCACACCCGCCAACAGGGAGCGCTGAAGCGATGAGGGTACGCCTGGCAGACAAGGTCGCGATCGTCACCGGGAGCGGTCAGGGGATCGGGCGCGGAATCGCGCTCGCGTTTGCAGCCGAAGGGGCGACGGTGGTGCTCGCCGAGATCAAGCCGGAGACCGGTCGCGCCGTCGAAGCCGAGATCCTGGCACGCGGCGGTCGCGCCCGATTCGTCGAATGCGATGTTTCCCAGCGCGCGGCGGTCGACGCCTGTGTCGAGCAGACCCTCGAAGCTTTCGAGCGGATCGACGTGCTGGTCAACAACGCCGTCGCGCTGGCCTCGCCGCTGCCGCTGCTGCAACAGGACGCCTCAGTCTTTCGCGATGCCCTCGAAACCGGACTCGTCGGAACGATTCACTGCATGCAGGCCTGCCACCCGGCGCTCGCCCTACGCGGCGGAAGCATCATCAATCTGGGGTCCGCCGCCGGCTATCAGGGCCACGAGAATCTCGCGGCCTACGCCGCCACCAAAGAGGCCATTCGGGCCGTCACCCGCGTCGCCGCACGGGAATGGGGGGGCGATGGGATTCGCGCAAACGTGCTCTGCCCCTTCGCGGACTCTCCTGGTTGGGAGGACTGGCGGGAGAAGGATCCCAATGGCGCGGACGCATTCGTCGCCGCGCGCCCACTCGCTCGCATCGGTGCCTGCGAGACCGATATCGGTCGGGCAGCGCTCTTTCTCGCGACCGAGGACTCCTCGTTCGTGACCGGCATGACCCTGCCCGTCGATGGTGGCGGGGCCATGCTCGGCTAGCGCGCGCGTCCGCGCTCGAGGGTCACCGGATCCGGATCATTCCGTCGAAATCGCCGGCAAGATATTTCCGCCGCGCTTGGACAGGATCCCCTCACAGCCAGGACGGATCGCGCCCTCCCCAAGGCCCGCCGCACGCAAGGCGCCCGCGATCTCCATTTCCCCAACCATCTCGTCGAAGGCCACGCTGATCTGCTCGCTCCGCGGAACATCCGTTCCCTCTCTCTCGATCGTATTCCGCGTGGCATAACGGAGCAGCGGCTGGCCGCTCAACGTATCACGAAATTCCATGACAAGCGTGAGTCGGCCGATCGAGCGAGTCTTCGTGCGTTCGATGTCGACGTCTGTGAGACCCATCGCGACTTGCAAGACACAATTCCCCGGCGTTTGCACGATTGGAATATCGGCCTCCTGTGCCGCATCGATCAGGGTCTGCTCGAGCGACGCCATGAACGCGGATTCCAGCTCCGTCGGTAGCCGAACCGATCGCCGTCGATAGCTGATGGTCGCTTCGGGAATGAGGAACGCGTCGTAGCTCCCGATCCCGTGGTCCTCTCTGATGAAGAGCACGCCAGGGGCATCGATTTCGGTTCGCGTCAACCCGTCAACCGTCTGGGTCGTCCCTCCGGACGCACGCCCACCGCCATGCGATCCATTCTTCGTCGATCCACACCCCAAACCGGTCAGCGCCAGAATGACCAGCAGCACGCCAAGTCCTCGCATAGCTCACGCCTCCGTCGTGCGAACCCGTGCCCGGTTCGTTCTTCACGACCCGCGCCGTTTTCACGCGGTGTTGGAACCTCGGACCCGAACTGCCCCAGAATCGCAGGGCACGGGCATCGACTTTCTCTTTGATGCTCTTCTGGAATCTCCTTTGGTGCTGCGCCCAGGTGACATGTGATGCGCCTGCGCAACCCCGCTTCGACCGGCAACCGTTGTTCCGACGGCGAGGGTACCATACGAACACGGGACGTTGTCGAAAGGCGAGAGAGTGTCACATTCCGAAACGACCGATTTCTGGAAGACGATTGGTTGAAACGTGTTGCGACGCGGGTAAACCTAACCACCGGCCGCTTCAATCGCGTTCGCTCGGACCGGAGGAATCGCGACGCAGCGCGAAGCTCTCTTCCGGCCCCGGTCCAGCATAGATGTTAGGGCCGTTCAGGATGCAGAGAAGAACTGCATGCGGACTCAATCCATCGCCCGTGCTCAGTCTGCGAAGGGCGCAACATCTGTCAGCTCGACGGGATTGCCGGCCGGATCCTTGCAGAAGATCGCCCGAACCGGGACCCCGAAATCCTCGCGGGCCATCGTGTCCCCGAGAAAGCTGATGCCGGCACTCTTCAGGGCATCGACGGTCGCGTCAAAGCTCTTCGACGGAATATGAAAGGCGAGATGGGGAAAGCCGCCCTTCAGGTCTGGCATCTCTTTTACGACGCTCAAATGGAGTTGCATCTGGCCGACGCGGTACCACGCACCCGCGAATCCACCGAAATCCGGGCGCGGCAGAACCTCGAATCCGAGTGTGTCGATGTAGAAGGCGTGTGCTGCTTCGAGGTCATCGACCAGAATATTGATGTGGGAATAACCAGAGATTGTTTCGACGGCGGCCATATTAGAAGTCTCCTCTCGATCGAGTCAGCGAACGCGATCAGCCCGATCGCCTCGGCTCGACACAGGTTCGACGCGAGTCCGACGATAGCCCACCCACAGAACCAGACTCGCAAAGCCCAGCACGAGCATCGCTCCGGAATCGGGCTCGGGTACCGGCACGGGATAGAGAAACTGGCGGCCAGCGAACTCGTCGTTTTGCAGGACCGGATCCGCGCCCAGCAGATCAAAGATCCCGTCGCTCTCCATCAGGAGCCTCACCCCCGCCGTCTCGAGCCCCGGATCGGTGGCGAGGTCCGGCACAAAGGACTGCAGGGACGACGTGTCCGGGTCGAGGGGGTCGATCGAGAGCGCGAAGGAGTTCGTCAGCGTTGCGAGGGCCGACGCGCTCGAAGTCGGGTCATAATCGTCATCCAGAAACGCCGAAACGCTACCAGCGATGGACGAAGCCTCGAGGTCCGCCAGCCCGATTGCATGCCCGATCTCGTGGGTCAGCAACACCTCGAAGGCATTCAAAGACCAGACGAACGCGGGATTGATTCGAATATCCACGCCGGAGATCGCAAGTCCCGGGTAGTTCGTCGTGCCTGAGGTGAGAGTCAGATCGTCCTCGACTGTATCGACGAAGAACTGCACGCTTGCGGCAAAGCTCGAACCGGCGTGAGGCGTCTCCGCGAAGATGTCGATCTCGGCGCCCGCGTTCAATCCGAGGAAGCTATTCGGGTTGTGTGGGTTTCCCGGAACATCGATCGCCGTCGTCGCCAGATCCTCGACGAAATAGAATGCCGCCGGGAGCGCTGTTTCGGGATCGACGATCGTCCAATGTTCGAAGGCCCGCGCGATTGCAGCCGCGAAGGCCTCCTCGCTCGGCACGTTGCCCGCCAGCCACATGAATTGATCTCGCAATCCCGCATAGGTTCCCGTCTCGATCGAGTAGCGAAGCCCCCCATCGAGTGAGCGGTCTTCCCCGCCGATGAATCGCGGTGCCGCGTCCCAACGGAGCCATCCACCCGAAGAGCCGACCACACGGAAAGCCAGGGCACTCGATGCGGACAACGCCACGCCCAGCACGAGACACGTCATCGTGAACCGAAGGACATCGGACCGCGAGATCGCGTGCGCGCGAGACTCTCGCTTCTTCACCCCCAACCCGACTGCCAATCACTAGAATCTGCCACCCGCACATTATACTCCGGACCCGACCGGGACGGTGCGCGATTCCTGTGATCACCGCCTGAACGCATCTGAACGCGAAAGTGTGAGCGGACTCGCGGATGGACTCAGCAGAGTCGGAGCAGCGGCCGCGCAACTCGGTGGCCAACCCGGGAATCCTCGAACTCTTTTCACGGGCGCCCAGAGCCAAATGGCCCGCGCGGAGCCCAGTCCTCCTGTACCCTGAAACGGCGCGGCGAGCCTCTCGTCGCAGAGGCCCGATCGGGGCACCGAAACGTGCGACCCGGTCTGAACGCGAATTGGATGAAGGAGATCATGAGATGAAGACCCAGGATCTGGTAAGTGATTTCAAGTCGACGGACCAAAACGGGAAGGCAGTCCGGCTGAGCGGGCTTCTCGAGAACGGCCCCCTCGCCCTCTTCTTCTACCCCAAAGCCATGACCCCGGGTTGAACGATTGAAAGCGGTCACTTTCGCGATCTGGCAAGCGAGTTCACGGAACTCGGTGCCCAGCGCGTAGGGATCAGCGCCGATCCGGTGGATCGGCAAAAGGCCTTCGATCAAAAAAATGACCTCGGCTTTCCACTTCTCTCGGATCCCGACCGCGAGATCGCCAAGCTGTTCGGCGTGAAACGCTTCGGCCCACTGCCGAGCAAACGCGCCACCTTTGTCATCGGAACGGACCGCAAGATCCTCGGCGTCATCAACAGCGAACTCGACATGACGGGGCACGCAGACAAGGCGCTCTCGATCCTGCGTTCGAATTCAGCTTAGGCGCTTCGCGTCTCGTCACCCTGCCCCGCCCGCAGAAACGCGTCCGCGAGCCCGCTCAGCCACGAGTCGGCGGGGGACGAGAAGGAATCAGCATGCCCTCCGACTTCACTCAGCAGCCCACCGACGTCCCGGCCATCGACGACTGGAATCACCTTCTCGCCGGAAAGATCGCCGTCGTCACCGGCGGAGGCGATGGAATCGGAGGGGCCATCTCGCGCCTCTTCGCGGCGCACGGCGCTCGGGTCGAGATCGCAGAGATCGATCCAGATCGCGGGTCGAAGGCGGTCCGCGACATCGAAGCCGCCGGGGGGGCGGCCCGTACACACACCGTCGACGTCCGAGAGGCGGAGGACGTCGAGCGTTTCCAGTCCGCGGTACTGGCCGAGCACGGCCGCGTCGACGTTCTCGTCAACAACGTCGGCGACTATCGTCCGATCAAGCCCTTTCAGAAGTCGACCCCGGAGACCTGGGACGCGATGTACCAGATCAATTTTCTGCACATCGTCCGGGTGACCCACGCCTTCCTCGATTCGATGATCGAGGCCGGCGGCGGTTCGATCGTGAACTTCCACTCCGTCGAGGGCATGCGCGGCTATCCGGTCGAACCGATCTACGCCTCCATGAAGGCTGCGGTTGTGCAGTTCACCACCTGCCTGGCGGTCGAACAGGGTCGCAACGGGATCCGGGTCAATGGCATCGGCACGGACCTCTGCCAGACACCCCAGGTCGACTACAAAACCGGCTGGGAGGAGCACGAGCACCTGTGGCCTTCCTGGGCGCCGGTTGGGCGATTGGGGTGGCCCGAAGAACAGGCGCGAGTCGCGCTCTTTCTCGCCTCAGATCTGTCGAGCTACATCACCGGACATAATATCCCGGTCGACGGCGGCACGAAGGCCGGCGGGGGGTGGTTCTTCTCTCCGAAGGACGGTCGCTTCGTAAACCGGCCGACCGGATTGTAGATCGAACGTCCGGCGATTCAGCCCTCGAAGAAGCGCCCCCTCGGCCCACCCCTTCGAGCACTTCGTCGAAGACGTTCGAATCCGGCAAGATCGACCTTGCGAGATCGTGGCTATAGAAGGTCTGCATCAGGTTCTGCGCATTCGCTTCCGTCCGCTGAATCCGATCGGTGCGGAGCTGGATCCAACCAACGATCAGCCCGGTGACGATCTTACGGACCCCGACGATCTCCGCGATCTGGGCGATATTGCTCGACGTAAGACTTGTCATGATCCCGAATGCATACGTCGAGCAGACCGCAGGGAGAAGGTCGTGGAGGTTCGGTGCGCTGGGCGTTCTCTTTAGGGAGTTCATGAATCATACGGGCTAGTCTCGCGCTCTCGAGCGAGGGCCAACAGAAGCGACCGATACCGTCACTCCACCTCAATCGCACCTCGGCCGTACCTCAACCGCACGGCCACATCCAATCAAACCCGACTACACCCAACTAAACCCAACTAGACCCAACCACACCTGAAAACAGGAGAGGTCCCCTTGACGACAAAAACGAAATCGAATGACGCGACTCGCGTCGTAGAACAGTATTTTTCCCACATGCGGGCCGCAGATATCAGCGTGGCCGATCTCTTCCATGAGGACGCGGTCCTGCTGGGGCTCGGGATGCGAACCCAGGGACGCGAGGCGATTCGCACCTTCTACACCCAATCGATCGCGACGGGTAGTCCCCAGCCCCGACTCGCGGCACCCCTGCTCTCCGAGGGCGAGCGAGTCGCGGCTGAGATCTACATCGACCTTGCCGATGGCTCAACGGTGCACGTCGTGGATATGTTCCGAGTCGAGGACGGAATGATCCGATCTCTCAACTACTTCGTCGCAGACGAGCCCGCGGCCTAAGAGACTGCGCGGCAGAAAGCGCACACTCCTCGCCCTAACCCCATCCAAGGGGGATCGGGGCTTCCCCCGACCGGACGGGTTCTGAAATCAGGCGACGGCCCCGACCTCGCGAAGCGTTCGGAGCGTCTCGCGATCGAGCGACAGGTCTTCGGTGAGAACCTGATCCGTGTGCTCCCCGAGGTAGGGAGCGCGCTCGATCTCGACCGCGCTCTGCGACATCCGCGTCGGGAAACCGAGGATCCGGGTCTTCCCGAGGTCGCGATGTTCGACCGTCTTCACGAAATCGCGCTCGAGCAGATGCGGGTCGTGGTAGAGCTCCCGGGTATCGAGGATGGCCGAGCACGGAACACCCGCCGCCCCGAGGATCCGCATCACCTCGTGTTTATCGTGTTGGCGTGTCCAGATTGCAATCTCGTCGTAGAGGGCGACGCCGTGGGTGTCTCGATTCTCGCCCGTTTCGAAACGCGGATCGACAATCAGGTCCGGGCGCTCGATCGCCAGACATAACGCGTCCCAATGCCGCGCAGTCACCGTGATCACGTAGGCATAGTCGTTCGGCCCGTCGCCCTTGCAGGGATAGAGCTCGGTCGGCAGCGCGCCCATGCGGTTCCCCAACCGCGGAGCAGCCTGTTCTCCCCAATTTGCGAGCAAAGGCGATGCGCGTACGCATGTAGTAGGTCATCGCCTCCTGCATCGAGATCTCGATGTGCTGACCCTCACCGGTTCTTGATCGTTGGATATAGGCGGCCAGGATCGCCATCCCCGCCTGCATTCCGGTCCCCGAATCGCCCATCGTCGGACCCGGGAGAATCGGCCGCCCCCCGATCTCGCCGGTCACCGAGAAAGCGCCCGCCGACGCCTGAGCGACCATGTCATAGGCCTTGTACTCGCTGTAGGGTCCGTCGCCCCCGAAGCCCTTGATCTGTACGAAGATCAGCGCCGGGTGGACCGCCTTCAGCGTCGGGTATCCGAGATCGAGCTTCTCGATCACGCCCGGACCAAAATTTTCGATCACAATGTCGTAGCGGGGAAGCATCCTCAGCAAGAGGTCGCGACCCTCCGAACGACCGAGATCCATCGCAACGCTGCGTTTATTCGCATTCCAATTGCAGAAATAGGGCGAGTAGTCGCCGCCCACCGCGAGCGATCGGCCCGGGTCTCCCCTTCCGATCGGTTCGACCTTCACCACGTCAGCCCCCATCCAGGCGAGTGCCTGGGTGCAGGAGGGACCGGCCTCGTATTGGCTCAGATCGAGGATACGGATTCCATCGAGTGCGGGCACGGGAACTCCCAGGTGGGTCGCAGAATCGGGCAGAGGCCGCCATTATAGACGCTCGGCGAGTCCGCGACCCCGAAAGCCTGCCCGCATGATCTACCCCATCTCACCCGACCTGCTCGCCGACGAGGCCCTTCAGAGCGCCCGCTACGAGGACCTGGAGCACTCCTATTTCTGGTCCGAATGCTGGGATCCCGACTTCTACATCGCCCTCGCCAAGGCGGGCTACATCTCGATCTCGACGACCGCGCCGGAGGTCGGAACCGTACTGATTGCGGAACTCCAGACCCATTACGCCGTCCTCGACTGGGTCGACCTTCATATCTCCCAAAACGTCGCCCGACTGTTGAGATCCGGACGGCTCGAAGACGAGCGGGTCGAATTGATCGCCTCGGACTCCTGTGAGCAAGTCCTGCAGCGCCTCCTCGACTATCACGGCGAAGAGACCTGGCTCTCCCCGCCCTATTGCGATCTCTTGAGGAAACTGCCGATGGGTCCGGGCGCAGGCTTCCGGTTGCGCGCGATCGAACTCTGGTCGCGCTCCGAAGACCGGCTGATCGCGGGCGAAATCGGCTACACGCTCGGCCGCACCTACACGAGTCTCTCGGGCTTCTGCGATCGCTCGGAACCCCGGTGGCGAAACTCCGGATCGCTTCAGATCGTGATGCTCGCACGGCGGCTACAGGAACAGGGCTATGCCTTCTGGAATATGGGGCATCCGCATATGGCGTATAAGCGGGAGGTCGGTGCGAAGATCGTGCCGCGAGGCGAATTCATTGGAAGGTGGGGAGCGGCGACGTGCGGCACGACGTGACGCAAGTTGCAGAACATGCCGGACTAGATCGGAGCGAAGGACGACTCCGCCTGCGAAGTTTCCGAGTGCTCAGGCCTGCGACTCGCCTGCGGCAGCGTCATCGAAGTATTTCCCCGAAAGAACGCGTGCTTCTGAATTTCGAGACAGGCGGTTTCGATGTCCCCGTGGAGTTTCCCACTCGCCTCGACGATCAACTGTCTGGGGGCATAAACATTTCCGACGACCGCCCCACGAATCACGACTTTTCGGGCTCGAATGCTACCGACCACCGAGCCCTGGGGTCCGACCGTAATCGTGCCATCGGTTTCGAGTTCACCTCGAAACTCGGTATCGATCCGGAAATCACCCTTCAATGTGAGTGTTCCCTCGAAAATCGCTCCGGACGCGATGAATGTTCCGCTGGGCTTCGAGGCGTCAGGCGACGACTCCTCCGCCTCCACGGCACGATCCTTTGAGGGTTCCACCATGCTCACACGATTCCAGTGTTGTCGAATCGATCCGTATTCCGCCATCGTTCCACCCTCTCGACGCTCCGCGCATCGGGCTCGAATTGCCGTCTGATCGCCGACCCGTTGCCGGTTCCTGAGCCCCGCATCGGCCCATCCCGAGCGCGGCTTGAATCGAGTCTCTTCGCCGCGATCGAAGAGACCCGAGCGCACTCCTCCAGCCTGCCCCTCGATCGCGATAAACGACCTACACTCCACCACTCCCACCACTCCACGCTCACAAGGAGAGCCGTATCTTGTCCCTCGCGACTCGCACCCTCGGAACCACTGGCCTCAACGTCACCCGTCTCGGATACGGCGCGATGGAACTCGCCGGCATCAAGGGTCCGGTCGACCCCACCGATGCGCACAAACTCCTCAATCACGTGCTCGACTGTGGCATCACCTTCATCGACACCTCACCCGATTACGGGGGCTCGGAGGAGCTGATCGGCGAGGCGATTTCGAATCGCCGTGATGAATTCGTGCTGGCGAGTAAATGTGGCTGCCCCGTGACGATTCCCTTCGAGTTGAACAAGGGCCGCCCCGTCCATCTCTTCACGGCCGAGAACGTACGCGGCGCCGTCGAGCAAAGTCTCACGCGCATGCGAACCGACTACCTCGACCTGGTGCAGGTCCACATGAGTCCGCCCCGAGCCGAACTCGAGCAGGCCGAGACGATCGGAACGCTCGAGGATCTGAAGAGCGAAGGGAAACTTCGATTCATCGGGATGTCCGGGATCCTGCCGAATCTCCGAGATCACATCGAGATGGGGGTCTTCGACGCCTTCCAGATCCCCTACTCGGGCCTCGAACGAAACCACGAGCAGATCATCACCGATGCCGCAGTCGCGGGCGCGGGGACGATCGTCCGCGGCGGTGTCGCGCGGGGCGCGCCCGCCCCCGACCAGAATCCAGACGATGCCCCGGAGTTCTGGCGCCAGGCGATGGTCACCAAACGCGACCGGTGGGAGGAGGCTCGACTCGACGAACTCACGGAGGGCCTGACGCGCATGGAATTCATGCTGCGTTTCACCTTGAGCCACCCGGATATCCATACCATCATCGTCGGTACCGCCAATCCCGACCACCTCGATGCCAATGTCCGCGCCGCGAGTGCAGACGCGCTCCCCGCGGAGGTCTACAGCGAGGCGAAGCGCCGACTCGATGCGCTTCGCCCGGCGGACGCCTGACAGGCCTCCGGCCCTGCCTGCGGTCCACAGATCCCATGGGCTCTCGTCGAGTTCAGAAGTCGGTAGATCCCTCCGGCGCGATCCGTCCATGCGCGGGAACGATCAGCTGACATCGCCGCCCTGGATCCGTGCCCATCTGAAGGGTGAGAGCCACTGCGCAAAGAAGCCACGGGGAAAGGCCTCGAGCCCCCCGATTCCCACCTCGGTCGGAGGCTCTCGATCGGTCGGGAGATAGCGCGTCCCGAAGATCGTGTCCCAGAAGATGTAGACATTGCCGTAGTTGTGGTCGGCCTCGAAACGGTCGCGCGAATGGTGCCAGCGATGGACATCACCGATGCTGTAGACCCAGGAGAGCGGCCCCAGTCGAAATGCGATGTTGGCGTGCTGGAAGACATCCGCCATCAACGCCGCGAGCGTCGTGAGGGCGAGGACGGTCTCGCCCACCCCGAGCGTTGCGAGTGGAAGCACGCCC
>SMVB01112429.1_pt1 | contig 41324 bp, 31 predicted proteins | sample 2456461 | NCBI WGS metagenome assembly SMVB01 (sample SAMN11095934, study PRJNA526329) | marine sediment metagenome | biome: Marine sediment; feature: Surficial sediment; material: Deep marine sediment; isolation source: Hadal surficial sediment | place: Pacific Ocean | collected 2014-05 | depth...
CGCCCCCCGTCATCCCGGATTCGCGTACACGCCCCTCGTCATCCCGGATTCGCGTACACGCCCCTCGTCATCCCGGATTCGCGTACACGCCCCCCGTCATCCCGGATTCGCGTAGCGACATCCGGGATCCAGGCTGACCTTGGCCTAATTTGTCTGTAGAACGGCACTGCCCTATCCGGCCCGTATAAGGTATCCTTGCGCCCTTAATTTGAAGGCGCTTTATATGTCAGAAGAAAATTCAGCGGAACTCACTCCCGCAGCGGACAAGAATGCTCAGCCCTTGCGTCAGATCCACCGTGATGGTGTGGATTACACCATCATTGGTACGGCACACGTGTCCCGGGCCAGTGCAGAGGCGGTAAAGGAATTGGCTGAGTCCGGCGATTACAACGCCATTGCGGTCGAATTGTGCCAGGCCCGCTACGATGCCCTGACCGCAGAGCGAAAATGGACCGATCTCGATCTGTATAAAATCATCCGCGAGGGTAAAGCCGGACTGGTTATGGCCAATCTTGCCCTCAGCGCATACCAGCGTCGCATAGCCGATCAGTTCGGAATTGAACCCGGCGCCGAAATGCGGGCAGCTGCGGATGCCGCAAAAGAATATAGCCTTCCCCTGCAACTCGTCGATCGTGACCTGGCAACCACCCTGCGCAGAAGTTATGCCAATGTGCCCTGGTACAAGCGCCTGTACTTGATGACCGGGTTGGCACTGGGCATGGTCAGTTCAGATGAAATTGATGAAGAGGCCATTGAAAAGCTGAAGCAAGGCGACATACTCGAGTCCACTTTTACCGAATTTGCCGAACATTCCCCGGAACTGTTTGAAGCATTGATCGCAGAGCGGGATCGCTACATGGCGGCCCGCCTGCGGGAAGAAAATAGGGGAAGCAGTGACAGGAAAGTACTGGTGGTTGTCGGCGCCGGCCACATGGAAGGTCTGGCGAATCACCTGCAGGACAGCACGGCCTCACCACAAAGTGAAAGGGAAGAACTCGAACGTATACCCCCGCGATCAAAATGGCCGCGCCTGATACCCTGGGCCATTATGGCCCTGGTTCTGCTGGGTTTCTTTATCGGTTTTTCACGCAGCCCCGAGTTGGGCTGGCAACTGGTTATCTTCTGGGTGGCGATAAATGGCGGACTGGCTGCATTGGGAGCCCTGATCGCACGCGGACATCCCTTGACGATACTCAGCGCGGTCGTGGCAGCACCGCTGACCTCACTCAACCCGACCATTGCTGCCGGGATGGTTACGGGCCTGGTCGAGTCCTGGATTCGTAAACCCCGTGTATCCGACCTGGAAAACCTGAGATTCGACATTACCTCGCTAAAAGGCTGGTTCCGCAACCCGGCTACACGTATTTTACTGGTATTCTTTCTGTCAAATCTTGGCTCTGCAATCGGCACCTGGGTAGCGGGGTTCAAGATCATTGAAGCACTGAGTTGACACAATACGAATGCATATCGGCCCTTATTACATAGAAACCCCCCTGGCGCTGGCACCTATGGTCGGCGTCACAGACAAATTCTTCCGTTCTTTGTGCCGGGAGTTGGGGGCGGGTTACGTGGTATCTGAAATGCTCGCGGCCGATCCGGCCCTGAGGGAAACCGAAACATCGCGTCTTCGTGGCGACTTTGACGGCGAATCGGGTCTAATATCCATTCAGATAGCCGGCAGCGAGCCGGACTGGATGGCCGATGCGGCGCGATATAACGTCGGACGGGGCGCCCAGATCATCGACATCAACATGGGTTGCCCTTCCAAGAAAGTCTGCAACAAGCTGGCGGGGTCTGCATTACTTACCTGCCCGGACCAGGTTGAGAAAATTCTGGATGCGGTCGTATCAGCGGTCGAAGTACCGGTCACCCTGAAAATTCGTACCGGGCCGAATCCGCTCGAACGCAACGGCGTTTTAATAGCTGAAATGGCGGAACAAGCCGGAATTTCCGCGCTGGCCGTACACGGTCGAACCCGATCCGATCGTTTCAAAGGAGAAGCCGAATACGATACGATCCGGGATATCTGCAGACAGGTTTCCATCCCGGTTTTTGCCAATGGTGATATCGACACACCGCAAAAAGCGGCAAGAGTATTGCAGTACACCGGGGCAGACGGCTTGATGATCGGCAGGGCTGCCCAGGGAAACCCATGGATCTTCAGGGAAATAAAGCAATTCCTGGATACGGGAAAAGTCCCGCCTCAAGCGCGGCCGCTTGAAGTGCTTGAAGTCATGCAACGGCACCTTGCCCAATTACATGACTCCTATGGCGAATACAGGGGGGTGCGTGTCGCACGAAAGCATATTGGCTGGTATCTGAAAGGTCGCCCGGATACGATTGGGACCCGGCAAAAACTGATGCGTTGTGAAAACCCTGATGAGCAATTCCTCTTGTTGCGCGACTATTTTTTTCAACAGGAAAAGAGTTCACAGGAAAGTGAAAATGCGAATAGGCTGGCTGCCTGACAACAGCACAGGACATCAATATGATATGTAACAAAGAACTTCGATTATCAACAGTCACTTTCAGCTGCCTGCTGATGTTACTCACCCTGTTTTTCTCTACACCTGCCCTGGCACAGGAAGCGGAAGTTTCGGGAGCCGGAACCTGGATATCCATCCTTCCCCCGCTTGTTGCCATCCTGCTTGCGCTGACCTTACGGCAGGTTATTCCTGCCTTGTTCGCCGGGGTTTGGCTGGGCGCCTGGGCAATTAACGGTTTTTCGCTCATGGGTTTCTGGATGGGCCTGCTTGATTCTTTCCAGGTGCACATCCTTGACGCATTCGCTGATCCGGACCGCGGAGCGATCATTCTGTTTTCACTGATGATCGGTGGCACGGTTGGAATCATTTCCCGCAACGGCGGCATGCAAGGAATCGTCAACCTGATTGTCACCTGGGCTGATACGGCCAGGCGTGCCTGCCTGGCAACCGCCACCATGGGCCTTGCGATCTTCTTTGACGATTACGCCAACACGCTGGTAGTGGGCAATACCATGCGCCCGGTTACGGACTCCATGAATGTTTCGCGGGCAAAACTGGCTTACATTGTAGACTCAACCGCAGCACCGGTTGCCTGCCTGGCCCTGGTCACCACCTGGATCGGTTACGAAGTGGGTCTGATTGGCGAGACTGTTGACCGCATTCCTGATTTGCACGAAGAGGCCTACCTGTTGTTTTTATCCACCATTCCCTACAGTTTCTATCCCATCCTGGCGATCGCGTTTGTTTTCATGGTGGCAGCGAGCGGGAAAGACTTCGGGCCCATGCTCAAGGCCGAACAGGCCGCCGTGAAGAATGGCAACCAGGATATTGACCCGCTGGATTCCAGCATAGCTGATGACTGTGAGCCCATTGATGCCATAGAAGGCAAGCCCCAACGGGCCATCAATGCCGCATTACCCATTCTCGTTCTGGTCGTGGGGGTGATGGCCAGCCTGTATGTGACGGGCAAGGCCGGGTTTGGATCAGCAGATGCCAGCTTCAGGGACATCATCGGTGCGGCTGATTCTTACAAATCCCTGATGTGGGGTTCGCTGCTCGGCATGCTCACCGCAGCAGGCCTGACCATGGCGCAGCGGATCATGACACTGGAAGAGGTAGTCAACTCCTGGTACAAGGGAATGCGCGCGATGATCTATGCCGTGATCATCCTGCTACTGGCCTGGGCACTGGGGGGAATCACCGACACTCTGGAAACCGCAAATTTCCTGGTTTCCATTTTGGGTGACTCGCTGCCGGTACAACTTCTCCCGGTTCTCATTTTTCTCCTGGCAGCCGGCACTGCGTTTGCCACCGGCTCCAGTTGGGGCGCCATGGGTATCCTGGTGCCGTTGATCATTCCCCTGAGCTGGGCTGTCATGAAGAATAACGGCATGTCCGGACCGGACGACATGCATTTGCTTTACTCGTCAATTGCCGCGGTTCTGAGCGGCAGTGTTTGGGGTGACCATTGCTCTCCCATCTCCGACACCACCATCCTGTCCTCCATGGCTTCGGGTTGTGACCACATCGAACACGTTCGAACACAGATGCCTTATGCCCTGTTGGTGGGGTTTATAGCGATTACCACCGGCTCCATTCCTGTGGCTTACGGCCTGCCCTGGTGGATCGCTATCGTGCTGGGTGCGGGACTGCTCTACCTGATACTTCACCTTCGAGGTGAATCAGCACGCACCCCCTCGACTTGAGCCCTGACCCGCTCAAGGCCAGGTTTAACAGCGATTCCGGCCAGGTAACAAGCTGGAACGGGCTGCATGGCAGCTCGCTCGCACTGGCCCTGCTCAGTGCGGCCCGTGCGCATCGTGGCATTAGCCTGCTTGTCACCCGATCGAGTCATCAGTCGCAACTGCTGGCGCGGGACCTTCAATTATTGTCGGTAAGCCCCTTACCTGTGCTGCAGTTCCCTGATCACGAAACCCTGCCCTACGATCCGTTTTCTCCACACCCGGACATCATTTCCCAACGCCTTAAGACACTGGCGTCACTGGCATCGCTGCGACAGGGAATCGTGCTGGTGCCGGTATCTTCGTTAGCGCAACGCTTACCGCCTGCGGAATACATCCTGCAACGCAGTTTTAATCTGCAAGTCGGGCAGACATTGAAAATGGATGATTTTCGCCAACAACTGTTACATGCCGGTTACCAGGCCTCGGAGCAGGTTTACCAGCCAGGTCAGTATGCAATTCGCGGGTCCGTACTGGATCTGTTTCCTGCGGGAAGTTCCTCACCCTTTCGCCTGGATCTTTTTGACCAGGAAATCGACAGCATTCGCTGCTTCGATCCGGAATCACAGCGATCCACGGGCAAGGTCGAGAAAATTTCTCTGCTTCCGGCTCGCGAGTACCCCGCGGACGAGGAAGCACTGGATGAATTCAGACGCGCGTTCCGCTACCGCTTTGACGTCGATATGCGCCGTGTGACGCTTTATCAGGATCTGCGCTCAGGTATTCACCCACAGGGCCTGGAACAGTATTTGCCCCTGTTTTACAAGGAAACCTCCTGCCTGTTGGATTACTTGCCCGATGCGCCTCAATTGATCCTGCAGGAAGGTGTTTTTCGCGTCGCCCGGGACCAGGCTCGCAGAACCCGGGATCGCTGGGAACAACGTCGATACGATATAGAACGGCCGGTGCTGGATCCGGAGGAACTGTTTTTCACGCCGGCGCAACTCCGACAGCGCCTGGACGCATTCAGCACGGTCCATATACCCGATTCAGACAGCTCCAGCACGGCCAATCCTGCATTCGACACCGAGCCGGCTCCTGATGTCCACATTCACGAACGCGGCAAGTCTGCAGCAGTTGGACTGCTTGAATTCATTGATTCCTTCAAGGGAAGAATCCTGTTTGCTGCCGACACACCCGGGCGTCGTGAAGTGCTGCGCTCAACCCTGGCAGCATTTGGAATCCAGCCTCGCTTGTTTAAGTCCTATGCGGATTTCCATGGTGAGGGTGCACAGCTGGGGCTGACCGTACTGCCCGTCGATGAAGGCTTTATCATTCCGGGCGAACTGGCACTGATCACCGAATCCCAGCTTTTCGGCGGACGATCCCGCCCCCGTGCGCAACGCCAGGTTTCCGAACGCGATCCGGAAACCATCATACGCAATCTGAATGACCTGACTGCCGGCGCACCAGTGGTCCATGAAGACCATGGCGTTGGTCGCTACCTGGGGCTGGAGATCCTGGAAATCGACCAGCGCCGCGCAGAATTCCTGATGCTGGAATATGCCGGCGGCGACAAGTTGTATGTGCCGGTCAGTTCCCTACACCTGATCAGCCGCTTTACCGGCAGCGATCCGGATAAGGCTCCGCTGCATCGCCTGGGCAGCCGGCAGTGGGAAAAGGCTCGCCGTAAGGCGGCCAAACAGGTCCGTGATGTTGCCGTGGAACTGCTGGACCTGTATTCCAGGCGCCACGCGAGGAAGGGGTTTTCTTTTCCAGTAGACGAAAAACTCTATGCCGAATTTTCATCCGGTTTTCCATTTGAAGAAACGCCTGATCAGCAAAGTGCCATAGATACGGTCATTGGCGACCTGGTTTCCGAAATGCCAATGGACCGGGTTATTTGTGGTGATGTGGGCTTCGGCAAAACCGAAGTCGCCATGCGTGCCGCATTCATTGCCGTTCAGGCTGGCCGCCAGGTGGCTCTGCTGGTTCCCACCACCCTGCTGGCACAGCAACATCACTCGACCTTTTCCGACCGGCTTGCCGACTGGCCGATCAAGGTGGGCATGCTGTCCCGGTTTCGCTCGGGTAAACAGTCAGCTGAACTTTTAGAACAACTCGCTGACGGGCGAATGGACATTGTCATCGGAACCCACAGGTTGTTACAGAAAGATATCCGCTTCAAAAATCTTGGGCTGGTCATCATTGACGAGGAACAGCGCTTTGGCGTGCGGCAAAAGGAACGGCTCAAGCAGCTTCGCACGGAGGTTGATCTGCTGACCTTGACGGCCACACCCATCCCACGAACGCTGAACATGGCCATGGCCGGTATTCGCGACCTGTCCATTATTGCCACGCCACCGGCGCGGCGCATGGCGGTTAAAACCTTTATTTCGGAATGGGACAAGGGCGTGATCCGTGATGCTCTTCACCGGGAAATTCAGCGCGGCGGGCAGGTATTTTTTCTGCATAACGAGGTCCGGTCCATTGAGCGAATTGCCCGCGAAGTCCTGGAATTAGTGCCCGATGCACGCCTGGCGATTGCGCATGGGCAGATGCCGGAACGCAAGCTGGAAACCGTCATGCTGGATTTTTACCGCCAACGCTACAACATCCTGGTTTGTACCACGATCATCGAAAGTGGAATCGATGTACCAACCGCAAATACCATCGTGATCAACCGTGCGGACCGTTTCGGCCTGGCCCAGTTGCATCAATTACGCGGGCGTGTCGGCCGCTCGCACCACCGCGCCTACGCTTACCTGATCGTCCCGGATAAGCGCAGCATGACTGCAGATGCGCGTAAACGCCTGGAAGCAATTGCATCCCTGGAAGAACTGGGCGCCGGTTTTACCCTGGCGACACATGACCTGGAAATTCGCGGCGCAGGCGAGTTGTTGGGCGCAGAGCAAAGTGGCCAGATCAACCAGATTGGCTTCAGTCTGTACAGCGATATGCTGGCTCGTGCGGTAGAGGCTCTGCGTAAAGGTGAAGACCCGGAACTCGATCAACCGCTGCACCGGGGTATTGATATTGAACTTCACATTCCCGCCCTGATTCCTGAAACTTATCTGGGTGACGTCCAGTCGCGCCTGACCCTTTACAAGCGAATTGCTAGTGCCCGGGACAGTGCGGCTTTAAGGGAATTGCAGGTAGAAATGATCGACCGTTTCGGCCTGCTACCGGACCCGATTAAAAACCTCTTTGAAATTGCGGGTCTGAGACAGATTGCCGAGCGTGTCGGCATCACCCGCCTGGACCTTGGTCCCCAGGGCGGTCGTGTGGAATTTGCACCCGATACCCGGGCCAGGCCGGAATCTCTGATCAAGCTCATCCAGGAGCAAAGTGCGAACTACCGCATGGATGGCCCGAATAAACTACGCATCCTTTTACAGGAAGAGTCTGAGAAAGGAAGGCTGCTGGCCGCAACCCGCTTGCTAACCCGGCTGGCGCCGACCGGCCACGACCAGAACTAGCCCGCATATTTCACCAAGGCGGACGACATAATGAACATTGTCCCTTCAATTCAAGACCTTGCAGGATATTTTTGCGATTTCCTGATTTACAGTTTGTCCTATCCGGTTTTGCACACGACCACATGGATGTGGGAGGTAGAGTAACGCATGGAGCGGTTACCGAGCATCTGGCTTCTCGTTTCGCTTAACCGTCACTAAATACAGGACACGACACTAGCACTCTTTCATTGTGATCAACCTGCCCAAAGCATAAACTCGTGACTGCTTTCCGGTTTAAGTTTCTCGCCGCTTCTTGTTCGGCCCAATCAAATCAAGGTAAAAATTACACAACAATATAAATTACAATGATTTACAGACTATTCTTAATAAGTATCCTTATTTCGCTTTCGATCTCAAGCCTGGCTGGAGAAAAACGCTACCGGGTGGAAATTCTTGTACTCACTCAGCTGCAGCATGAAGCCGTCCCGGCCGAGACAGAATCGCTGCGTGATTTTTCAAGCGCACTGGACTTTTTAAAAGCTGAGGAGGAAGAAGAAGACCGGGACAATGAAGAAAATCCGGCTGGCGAGGAAGGGTCCGAACGGGCAATAGATGATTCTGATATTGCCGTAAATGAGATGACTGATGAAGAAAATACCGAAGGCATCAACGGTGAATCACCGCTTGACGAGGATCAGCCTGAGCTTCCCTGGGCAGGCGTCATTCCCGTGGAGGACAAAGGTGATTCCATGCTCGAAGCCTGGCGTAGATTACGTTTGAGTGCCCCGTTTCGGCCGGAACAATACCTGTCATGGGAGCAAAGTGCCGATGAACCCTTTCCTTTGCTCAGGATCCATGACCTGGAAGTAATCCTGATAGATGATCCCTACGCCGAATTGCGTGGCCCCAAAATGGATCAACTCGAATCAGACGAATCCGGTGAGGTACCCGACGTGGTTGATATGGGTATCGAAAGTGGCTCCGTCGATTCTGAAGAAGAGCCCGGTTTACCGGATCCGACTCTGTATTACCGTCTCGACGGTACGGTCATGCTCAGGCGGTCCCGGTTTCTTCACCTGGATCTTGACCTCGAACTGCGCCAGGCTATTTTTGATGATCAGCCGTTGGCCGCAGCCCCGATCGGGAACACTGAAGACGATCCTGTTGAGCCGGAACCACCGCTTCCCACTTCTTTCCTGGTCCACGATCTGAAACAAAGCCGACAGGTAAAGTCACAGCGCATGGAATACTTCGACAGTCCGGTACTGGGCGTGCTCCTGTGGATAACGCCTTTTGAGCTTGAAGATGCGACAGAGGAGCCTTCTGGTTGAGCCTGGATATTTGCCCATAGCGGCAAAAAATCAATCACGATAAACAACACTGTGCCTTCGTTTAAGCTGGAAGCACGCAGCAATTCGGACTAGGCTTGTCTCTGTGAATATTTGGCAAAAGGGAGTCACTCAAGCATGAAATTTGAAAAAGTTGTGTTCGCGTTTTTTATCGTCCTCGCGCTCACCCTGAATTTTGGATTCTTCCTGGGTGATATTGATAATCCGGAACATCATCATGCTTTTGAGCTCGCTGGCGCACTGGCTATCAGCCTGATTGCCACCGTAATCAAGTTTGGAGACCGCTCGCAAATGGGTGCCGTGCTACTGGCCACCAGCCTGGTCGCAGACCTTCAGTTATTGATAGCGGCTTTTATCTGGGGCTTTTCAGCCTATGCCACCGACACCGGAGTTACCTCTGAAGTCATTTCCAGCGTGGTGTCATTGTCCGGCGGTGCCTTGCTGGCAAACCTGGTGTCCGTAACCATCCTGGTGGCTGAAACCATTACCATCCGGCGTTAAAGAGCAGCCGATCCTTTCATGGACAATATCATCTGGTTAACGATGCGGCGTATGCGTACGCCGCTTATCCTTATGATACTGGTGTATTCCCTGTCGGTTTGCATCATGGTGCTGATTCCGGGACAGGATGAGACCGGCCGGGTTGTTCGAGTCAATTTCCTCGATGCGGCCTATTTCATAGCCATAATGGCAACCACCATTGGTTTCGGAGAAATGCCGGTCTCATTCACTGAAGCACAGCGCCTTTACACCTTTATTATTTTATTTCCGAACGTGGTGGCATGGCTGTATTCAGTCGGTACCATCCTCAGCCTGTTTCTGGACCCTCAATTCAGGGATGTATTGCACCGCAACCGCTTCAAACGACAGATACGCTGGCTCGGGGGTTCCTATTACATCGTTTGTGGCTTTGGTAATACGGGCAGCATGATCGTAACGGGTTTACTCAGGCGCGGTATCGATGCCGTTATCCTGGAACGTGAGCGCGATATTATCCATGCCATATCCTTGCATGGCAGCTTTTCCCACCTGCCTGCGCTTCCAGGCGATGTGACCGACAGACGACTGCTGGAATTAGCCGGCCTGCACGCACCGAACTGTCTCGGAGTAATGGCGATCACCAACAACGATCACGTCAATTTGACGGTCGCCATAACCTGCAAACTGCTGCGGCCCGAACTGCCCGTATTTGCCCGCAGCGAGTCGCGACGCGTGAGTGCTAACATGGCCTCATTCGGAACCGACTACCGGATTGACCCGTACACCATATTCGCCGAACGTTTTTACCTTGCACTGACTTCCCCGACCAAATACATGGTCCAGGACTGGTTGATCAGTGTCCCCGGCACCGAATTACAAGTAGAAATAGAACCGCCGACAGGCGAATGGATCATCGCCGGCCTGGGGCGTTTTGGCTCTCGTATGGCCCCACAACTGGAAAAAGCCGGATTGCCATTTTCCGTAATCGATGTGCACCCGGATCGTATTGAAAATCGCGAAGGTGCCGTGCTCGGCCGCGGAACCGAAGCACACACCCTGGTAAAGGCCGGCGTGAAAGAGGCGGTAGGAATCATCGCCTGTACCGGCGATGATATGGATAACCTCTCCATCATCATGACCGCCCGGGAACTTAATCCGGACCTGTTTATTGTTGTCCGGCAGGAAAACCAGCAAAACGACACGCTATTTGACTCTTTCGCACCCGACCTGGTGGCGAGGCGCAGCAGAATCGTTGCCAGAAGAATACTCACGGTGGCTACAACCCCGTTATTGAGCGTATTTCTGACTCACCTGGTTCATGAGAATGAAGCTTTTGCTGCCGGAGTGAAAAAACAGCTCGAAGCCGTTCTTCATAATCATGCCCCGAATCTCTGGACTGAGGAGCTCTCGGAAGGACATGCTGACGCAATTTATGCCGCGGCAAAGGAAGGCGTGGTAATCCGCCTGGAACACATCATTCATAATCTTCGAATGGAAACCCCGGAAAGCCTCGATTGCGTTTGCCTGCTGCTGGAACGCGGTGCATCGCGCCTGTTTCTTCCGGGTCCACAACAGGATCTCCTCCCCGGTGACCGCTTGCTATTCGCCGGGCGCGGAACCGCCCGCCGTGAAATGATCTGGAACCTCACCGAGCCCAGTGTCCTGATTGGATTCGCCACCGGCCGGCCACAGGCTCGAGGTGCACTAATGCGCTGGTTGGCTCAGAAGGAAAATGGAAAAGCTTAATGATGATCCGCTGCGGATCAATCAACATCCTCAAACAAAAATAAATCTGCATCAGCCTGAAACGGTAATTTACTGCGCAGCTGATTCACCTGATCGAGATCGAGCTTAACAATCTGTGTGCCTTCTTCACTTCCCAGGTCGGCCGAAAGGTCACCCTGTGGATCGAAAACGACACTTCTACCCGGATATTCTATGCCGTTGCCATCCTGACCTACCCGATTGAGACCAATGACCCAGGACTGATTTTCGATCGCCCTCGCTTCCAGCAGCGCCAGCCAGTGGTGTACACGCTTTGCAGGCCAATTGGCGACCAGCAGCATCAGGTCGTAGTCACCCCGGTTTCGGCACCAGGCGGGAAATCTGAGGTCGTAACAGATTTGCAGGCAAATTCCCCAGCCGCGGTAGTTAATTACGACCCGTGAATTGCCTGGCGTATAGCGTTTATTCTCCCCGCCAAAAGCAAACAGGTGTCGCTTATCATAAAAAGAGACGTTACCTTCCGGGGTAACGAAAGCCAGGCGGTTATAACGATTTCCACGTTCCATGATCACCAGCGACCCAGCCACTGCGGAGTCATATTTTTCTGCAACGGACTTCATCCAGGCCACGGTTGGGCCCTGCATATTTTCTTCCGGCAGATCTGTATCTCCAAGAAATCCGGTAGTAAAAGTTTCGGGAAAAACAATCAAATCAAATGATGTATCCGACTGCTGCACGAGCGAATGCAAGTGCGTTCTGTTTTCTGCCGGGTCTTTCCAGCGAATTTGAGCCTGGACCAGTAATGTACGTAAGGTATTCATTTCCCTATCCGGGGTCAGCCCACTTTTGTATTCCAGAGCCGGGGTCAGACCACTTTTTCTTGAACCAATTTGCAGTTTATCACCGCCTCACTGGAAAAAGTGCTCTGACCCCATCGAATTGGCGGAGCGGGCTCGGTTAAAAATCAGCTCTGTCTAATTGAGAGCTAAACAGCGCCGACACCGCTTCGCGCTTCGAACGAGGGGTCAGAGCAATTTTCTTTGCAGCTGGTACAGGAATTAAAAGCTGTTCATAGAAGAAAGTGGTCTGACCCCGGCTCTGGAAAGACCTGTTGAATGGGCTCAGGGTCGGGAACCTCGCTTCAGCTCGGGAAGAGTGCGACCTTGGCAGCAAAACCCTCAGGCGACAAACAAATAATCAATAGCTTCTCTTTTTTTGTTTTCAAGCATGTAGGCCTTTATCTCCTCTCTTGCCCCAGCAGCCCCTACTGCCACCAGGACGAATTCATCATCCAGGCGGGACAGGTGATCGATTCCCCACACCGGCAAGTCTCGTTTTCTGCCGCCGATCCGGCGCGGGTGGACATCCAGAAAACCCCGGATCTCTGCCCCTTCAGATTGCAGCAAATCATGCATCAAGGCCCCCGTAGGGCCGGCACCCCAGATGACGAGCGGCTGGCCCGGCAAGCGATGACGTGCCAGGAAACAGGCTTTGGCAGCCTGGAACCGGGCAATCTCATAACGAGAGTCGGTTCGGGTCAGCCGCCGGGCATGCTCGCGCCACCGAAGCAGCACGCTGTCCGGTTTGCCCATGCGCATTCCTTTCGCATCTGCACGCAGGAACAAATCATAATCCTCGGGCCAGTCCGTGTCCCTGTAGCCACCCAGCCTTTCAATCGCGTCCCGGCGAAACATGGCCGTGGGGTTGGGTATGGGGCTTTCGATAAAAATTTCTCGGGAAATCCTGCCCGGTGATTTGCAGCTATTGAGCCAGCCCTGGTAGCGGAGATTGCCGGCACCCAGGGGCTGATCGGAGAATATTTCCACGCAACCACCGCAGATATCCACATCAGGGTGGGCCTTCAGGTAATTCATCTGCTGCGCCAATCTCTGCGGCAAAGAAAGATCATCTGCATCCATGCGCGCGATGAATTCACCGCGGGCAAGAGCCATGCCTTCATTGAAAGTCCCGACAACACCCGCCCGACTACTGTTTAAAATACGCAAACGCCCGTCCTGAATATCCAAGCCGGCAATTGCGCCGTCGTCACTGCGGTCATCCAGCAACAGGAGCTCCAGGTTTTGGAAAGACTGTTCTAATATGCTGCGTACGGCGTCGGCAAGGTATTTGCCGCCGTTGTGGACCGGTAAAATGACCGAAACAGCAGGAATCAAGCTTCCGGTCGCATGTAGGGAAACAGCAACACGTCTCTTATTGACGGTGAATCCGTAATGATCATCACCAGGCGATCAATACCGATGCCCTCCCCGGCCGTGGGCGGCATGCCATATTCCAGTGCCCGGATGTAATCGGCATCGTAATGCATGGCCTCCAAATCGCCTGCATCCTTGTTTTCCATCTGTTTGCGAAAGCGCTCAGCCTGGTCTTCAGGGTCATTGAGTTCCGAAAAACCGTTGGCGATTTCACGCCCGCAAATGAACAGCTCAAAGCGATCTGTTACATCCGGATTGTCATCATTCCTGCGCGACAGAGGCGAAACCTCGGTTGGATACTGCGTAATGAACGTTGGTTGCAGCAAATGCTGTTCTACCGTCGCATCAAACAGTTCGATCAGCAGTTTTCCCGGGCCCCAGGTTTTCTCAGTATGGAGTTCGTGCTGTGCACAGACTTCCCTTAGAAAACCTTCATCCCACAAGTCGGCATCAGCCAGCCCGGGGTTATATCGCCTCACAGCTTCTTCTACACTGAGTCGCTCGTAGGGACCACCAAAATCAATATCTTCCCCCTGGTAGCTCAACACTGTTTGACCAACTACCACTTCTGCCAAACCCTTCAGCATGGCTTCAGTCAGATCCATCAAATCCAGGTAGTTTGCATAGGCCCAGTAGAACTCGAGCATGGTGAATTCGGGGTTATGCCGGGTAGAAACTCCCTCGTTGCGGAAATTCCGGTTGATTTCATAGACGCGGCCCAGGCCGCCCACAATCAGGCGCTTGAGATAAAGCTCCGGCGCCACCCGCAGATACATGGTCAGGTCCAGGGCGTTGTGGTGGGTCACAAAAGGCCTGGCCGCCGCACCACCCGGAATCGGATGCATCATCGGTGTTTCAACTTCCAGGAATTCACGACCCGGAGCTTCCATGAAAGAACGAATAAACGAAATGACCCTTGAGCGAATGCGGAAAACATCACGCGAGTCCTGGTTCATAATCAAATCAACATAACGCTGGCGATAGCGCAATTCCGTATCTGTCAGGCCATGATATTTCTCGGGCAAGGGGCGGAGCGATTTTGCCAGCAATCTGAGTTCACTGACACGGATCGACAACTCGCCTTTTTGCGTGCGGATAATGCAGCCTTTTGCGCCAATGATGTCACCGACATCCCAGTGCTTAAACTGTTGATAGACACCTTCGGGAAGTTCATCGCGCTGAACCATCAACTGGATTGAGGCAGTGCGATCCTGCAGGCTGACGAACGCGAGTCTACCCATGACGCGTTTGGCCATCATGCGCCCGGCAACTGCAAAAACTTCATCGATCTCTTGCAATGCCTCACCGTCCGACTCTGCAAACCGGTCTTGCAGAGAAGCCGCCGTGCTGTCTTTGCGGAAGTCATTGGGATAGGCGATCCCCTGCTCCCGTAAGGCACTCAACTTGCTCCTGCGTTCTGCTATCAGGCGGTTTTCATCCACCTGGGGCGTGTCTGCTTTGTCTTTCGCTTTTTTATCCGTCATTCCTACAAGCCCTGTTTCAAAGATGCTTCCACGAACTGGTCCAAGTCGCCGTCCAGTACACCTTGTGTATTACTTACTTCCACGCCAGTACGCAAGTCTTTAATTCGTGACTGATCCAACACGTAGGATCGAATCTGGCTCCCCCAACCAATATCTGACTTGGAATCCTCCAGTTTCTGCTGTTCTTCGTTGCGCTTTTGCATTTCCAGTTCATAAAGCTTTGCTCGCAACTGCTTCAGAGCGTAGTCCTTGTTCTTGTGTTGGGATCGGTCATTCTGGCACTGCACAACAGTTCCGGTCGGCAGGTGCGTTATTCGAACTGCAGAATCCGTTGTGTTTACATGCTGCCCGCCGGCGCCGGAAGCGCGGTAGACATCGATGCGAAGATCGGCCGGATTCATATCCACTTCAATATTGTCATCCACTTCAGGCGAGGCGAAAACTGCAGCGAATGAAGTGTGCCGCCGGTTACCCGAGTCAAAAGGTGATTTTCGCACCAGGCGGTGCACGCCGGTTTCCGTTCGGCACCAGCCATAAGCGTAATCGCCGGTAATCTGAATGGTGGCGCTTTTGATCCCGGCCACGTCTCCGGAAGACACTTCAATCAAGTCTGCCTTCCAACCGTGGCGCTCCGCCCAGCGCAGGTACATGCGTAGCAGCATTTCAGCCCAGTCCTGGGCTTCGGTACCGCCGCTACCCGCCTGGATATCCAGAAAGCAGGAGTTTTCATCCATTTCTCCGGAGAACATGCGTTGGAATTCCAGTGTTTCGACCCTGGACCTCATTTTCTCCAGATCCCCGGCAACAGAGTCCACGATTTCCTGGTCGTCCTCTTCTTTCGCCAGATCGAGCATTTCGGCTGCATCGACCAGTCCGGATTCCATATCATTCAGCGTGCTTATGATCAGTTCCAGTCGAGCACGCTCGCGCCCTAGCGCCTGGGCTTTCCCGGGGTCATTCCAGACGTCCGGGCTTTCGAGTTCCCTGCCGACCTCTTCTAAACGGTCACACTTCTCAGCATAGTCAAAGGTACCCCCTGAGCGCCTCTGAGCGCATCTTCAGGTCTTCGATGAGATTGGTTTGTTGATTGATTTCCACTTATGATCATCCAGTGAATGCAAAGCGCTGCATTTTACACCAAGACTCCGTTTGCAACCTTGTTCCATTTGGGAGACGACAGATAATGCAGACTCAGAAGATTGTAAACTAAAACAGAATTTTCTATGTTCACTATAATGTAGCCGATGCCACGTTGTTCTGTGGTTGCCTTAATTTTTGATAACCCGAGGGATATTTCAATGAAAAAACCATCAACAAAGCTCCTCCTTGGTCTGCTTGCCAGCATGTTTTTCATGCTTCCGCCTGGTGCAATGGCAGAGGATGAACCCGGATCGTTGGCTGAAGAATGGCTGATCACCGTTAAAAACGGCTATCTTGGCAATTTCATGGAAGCCTTGAAAGAACATACGGCTGTTCGTGCAGAACATGAAGACCCACGGAACTGGCAGGTTTACACAAGCGTCGTGGGCTCGGACACCAACCAAATCATCATTCGCCATTGCTGTGTTAACTGGACAGACGTTGACAGCTATGAACAATGGAGCCGGAGTAATCCTGAAGTAGCCCAGAACTATTATGAAGTCGTTGCTCCCCATGTAGATAAGATCGAGCATTACTTCCAAACAATTGATCACAAGAACAGCCATTGGAACGAGGGTGCAAGTTCCAGCCGGCTTTATGGCGTGACAACCTGGAGCATAAAAGGCGGCAGCAGTGCGGACTTCTCAAGCGCTCTTGAAAAAATGAGCCAGATCGCAATCGACCAGGGCTGGGCAACGGATGAGCGTAGCTGGAGTTGGTCAAGCAGAATCGGGGGTCGTGAATCAAAAAGCCTCGTCGTTCCGTATAAAAATTATGCAGCCATGCAACCCGGCGAGGAATCATTTTACGCATTCTTAGCAAAAAACATGGGTTCAGAAGAAGCAGCCGGAGAGCTATTCAAGAAATTCTCCGGTGCATCCTGGGGGCCTGAATATACCGTTTGGGAACACCGTCCCGACTTATCAATGGGCGGAGACGACTGACAGCTTTCAAAGCGGAAAAAAGCCGGGGTCAGGCTCCTGAACCTGGCCCTTTTCGTACAAAAAATTGGTCCGGTTCCGGCCTGCATAATGCTATCCTAGCCACACCTGAATCATCATCCTCAAAAGGCGCCGAATGTGAATGAGCTAGAACAGTTCAGAAGCGACGTACGGGCGTGGCTCGAAACCAATTGCCCGGCAGCAATGAGATCACCCTACCTGTCTGAAGCGGATGTCTGCTGGGGCGGAAGGGACTGGAAATTCCAATCCGACGATCAGAAAATCTGGCTCCAGCGGATGGCGGAAAAAGGTTGGACAGCTCCCAGTTGGCCGCTCCGTTATGGCGGTGGTGGCCTCGACCGTGAACAGGCCAAAATCCTCAAGCAGGAAATGAAACGCATCAACGCGCGGGCGCCGATGTACAGTTTTGGCATTTCAATGATCGGCCCGGCTCTGCTCAAATATGCCAGCGAAGAATTGAAAATGCAGCATCTGCCGCCAATCGTCCGTGGAGACATCCGCTGGGTGCAGGGCTACAGCGAAACCAATGCCGGTTCCGATCTGGCCAGCCTGCAGGCACGGGCTGACGACATGGGTGACCATTACATCGTCAACGGGTCAAAAATCTGGACGTCTTACGGCGATAAGGGTGACTGGATGTTCGCATTGATTCGCACCGATGCAGAGGCGCCAAAACACCAGGGAATCAGCTTGATTCTCTTCGATATGAAAACCCCCGGAATATCCACCAAACCCATTTTGCTGATCAGTGGCAGGTCGCCGTTTACCGAAACTTTTTTCGAAAACACACGCATGGAAAAAAACCAGCTGGTGGGAGAGCCCAACCAGGGCTGGACCATCGCCAAGTACCTGCTCACCCATGAACGCGAGATGATCGGTGAAACAGGGAATTTGCAATCTGGCGTCGATCTTCTTTCCCGTATTGCCGTGAAAAAGCTGGGCCTGGATCATGGCCGCCTCGCCAATCCGGTGTTGCGCACCGATATCGCGCGTTTTGAGATCGACGAAGTCTGCCATCAACTGACCATGGAGCGAGCCCGGGACGAGGCCAAGGCAGGCGCGAGCCTGGGGCCTGCGGCATCGATGTTCAAATACTATGGCACCGAGTTGAACAAGCGCCGTTATGAATTGCTGATGTCCGTCGGCTCAAAAGATGCACTGGTCTGGGAAGGGTCGCAAAGCAATTCCGGCCAGTTACCCAGGCGATGGCTTCGCACCAAGGGCAACTCCATCGAGGGCGGAACTTCCGAAATCCAATTGAACATCGTTGCCAAACGAATTCTCGGCCTGCCAGGCTGAATTCGGCGCAAGAAACCCTATCGAACAAAGGAACACGCCAATGGCACTGGTACTGAACGAAGAGCAACTCATGCTGAAAGACTCCGCCAGGGATTTTCTGCAGCAGCGTGCGCCCGTTGGCCATCTGAGGCAACTGCGTGACAGTGGTAACGAGAGCGGATACTCAAAAGAGCTTTGGACAGAAATGGCCGATATGGGTTGGACAGCTATCCTCGTTCCCGAACAATACGGCGGATTGGAGTACGGTTTCTCCGGATTGGGTATCCTGCTGGAAGAGTCCGGGCGAAATCTCACGCCCAGCCCATTGCTCGGAACATGCCTGATGGGTGTCGCCGCACTGAACCGGGGTGGTAACGCGGAACAGTGTGGAAAGTATCTTCCGGAAGTTGCAAGCGGCAAGCACATCCTGGCCCTGGCCACAAACGAATCCAGCGCTCATGCGCCTCACCTGGTCACCACAACGGCGCAAAGCAACGGTGAAGGATATCGCCTGACGGGTAAAAAAACAGCCGTCATCGATGGCCACAACGCCGACACCCTGATCGTTAGCGCCCGCACACGCGGAAACGAACGGGACTCCGATGGAATTTCCCTGTTCCTGGTGCCGGCCGATCATCCCGGAGTACGTATTGAACCTTATCGAGTGCTCGATACGCATTGGGCGGCTCACGTCACGCTGGAAAACGTCGAAGTTGCTGCGGATTCACTACTGGGGGAATTGCACCAGGGCGCAGCCGTTCTGGATCCTGTGCTGGATGCAGGCGCAATCGGGCAGTCAGCCGAACTTCTGGGCCTGGCGCAGGAGGCTTTTGAACGTACCCTGGAATACCTGAAGGAACGCAAGCAATTTGGTGTGCCCATCGGTAGTTTCCAGGCTCTTCAGCACCGTGCTGCAGTGATGTTTGGCGATATAGAACAATGTAAGTCCATCGTGCTTAACGGGCTGCACGCGCTGGACAGGGGTGATGAAAAAATTGCCGAACTGGCAAGCCTGATCAAGGCAAAATTGAGCGAAACGGCGCACCATGTTGCGGCTGAAGCCATCCAGATGCACGGCGGTATCGGCATGACAGACGAATTTGACATCGGATTTTTCCTGAAACGTTGCCAGATACTGGAAACGTTCCTTGGTGACCGATACTTCCACCTGGACCGGTTTGCAAAGCAACGTGGTTATTGAACCAAGCCGGGGTCAAGTTCGCAGAACCTGGCCCCTTAAGGCTGCAAAAACAACGGAGCACCCATGAACCTCGGAATGACTGAAAAAGTACGCCCCCTGGTCAAAGCAGTCAGGGAGTTCATCCAGACTGAAGTCGTTCCCCTGGACGGTCCTTATCACGAAGAAATTGACAAGGGTGACCGCTGGGTATTGACCGACCGGCAACTGGAAATCCTTGATCACCTGAAATCCACTGCCCGGGAGCGCGGTTTGTGGAACTTTTGGTTAACAGATTCAGATCGCGGCTACGGCCTGAGCACGGTCGAGTACGCCTATATTGCCGAAGAAACCGGCCGGTCCCACCTGGCCGCCGAATCGTTCAATTGCAGTGCCCCGGACACCGGCAATATGGAAGTACTGGAGCGATATGGCAGTGAAGCACAGAAAAGTGAGTGGCTGGAGCCGTTATTGAACGGTGAAATTCGATCCGCCTACGCAATGACCGAGCCGGGAGTGGCCTCATCGGACGCCACGAACATCTGTACCAGCGCCATACTGGAAGAGGGCCAGTGGGTGATCAATGGGGAGAAAACCTACATATCAGGCGCAGGCGACCCGCGCTGCAAGATCCTGATTTGCATGGTCAAGACCAACCCGGAGAACAATCGCCACACCCAGCAATCACAGATTCTCATTCCAATGAATACTACCGGCGTGGAAGTGGTTCGCCCCATGCATGTTTTCGGCTCGGACGAGGCGCCCCATGGACACATGCATTTGCGCTTTAACGACGTTCGTGTCCCGGAGGAGAACATCATTCTCGGCCCCGGTCGCGGCTTTGAAATTGCTCAGGGCAGATTGGGCCCGGGGCGTGTCCACCATTGCATGCGGGCGGTCGGCATGGCGGAAAACGCATTGGAATTGATGTGCCGCCGCTCGGTCAGCCGAACCGCTTTTGGCAAACCCCTGGCGAAGCTCGGCGGAAATTACGACCGCATCGCAGAGGCCCGAATGAACATCGATATGGCCCGCCTGCTCACACTGAAAACGGCCCATGTGATCGATACCCAGGGCCTCAATGAGGCACAGCTCTGGATTTCCAAAATCAAGGCTGTCGTGCCGGCTATCACCATCAAAATCATTGACGATGCCATACAGATGCACGGCGCCAGCGGGCTTTCCCAGGATTTCCCCCTGGCAACCATGTACATGCATGCACGCACGTTGCGCCTTGCAGATGGGCCGGATGAAGTACACCGAATGGTGGTGGCGCGCCGGGAACTACGACCCTATTTAGAGGAGCTGTCTAATAGAAGGTCAGGGGCAGATCTCAGGCCAGGTTCACAAAACCTGACCCCATTAACAGAGGAATAACACATGCGCGAAGCAGTCATTGTTTCCACCGCCCGCACTCCCATTGGCAAAGCCTATCGTGGTTCATTTAACAATACCGAATCACCTACTCTGGGAGGCCATGCCATCAAACACGCCGTACAACGGGCCGGTCTCGAGCCGGGTGAAATCGGGGATGTCATCATGGGTTGCGCCCTGCCTCAGGGTTCTCAGGGCTCCAACATCGCGAGAACATCAAGCCTGAGTGCCGGCTTGCCGGTGTCTGTTTCAGCGATGACGGTTGATCGCCAATGCTCGTCCGGGATGATGGCCATTGTCACAGCGGCGAAGAGCATTATTTCAGATGGAATCGATATCATGGTTGGCGGTGGTTTGGAATCAGTCAGCATGGTGCAAAACGAGCATATGAACACCTATCGCGCCATCGATCCACGACTGATCGAAAGACACAAGCACATCTATATGCCCATGCTCGATACGGCGGAAGTGGTCTCACGCCGCTATAACATCAGTCGTGAAACCCAGGACGAGTATTCGCTGCAAAGCCAGCAACGCACCGCAGCGGCACAAGCGGCAGGAAAGTTCGATGATGAAATCGTTCCCCTGCCATCAAACATGGGCGTTATGGACAAGGAAACCGGGGAAATATCTTTTCATGACGTTCTGCTGGAAAAAGACGAGGGTAACCGGCCCACAACGTCGCCGGAAGGCCTGGCAGGCTTAAAGACAATTCGGGAAGAGGGTCACATCACCGCAGGCAATGCGAGCCAGTTATCCGATGGTGCCTCCGCCGCAGTGGTAATGGAAGCAGGGCTGGCGGAAAAACGTGACCTGGAGCCGCTGGGATTTTACCGCTGTACGGCCGTGGCCGGCTGCGAACCGGATGAGATGGGTATCGGTCCGGTTTTTGCTGTACCAAAATTACTGCAACAAGCCGGACTGGGCATGGACGACATTGGCCTTTGGGAACTGAACGAGGCTTTCGCGGTGCAGGTCATTTATTGCCGCGATCAACTGGGAATTCCTGATGAAATTCTCAACGTCAATGGAGGTGCGATCTCCATTGGTCACCCTTATGGCATGTCCGGGGCACGGATGGTAGGTCATGCCCTGATCGAAGGCAAACGTCGCGGCGTGAAATACGTCGTATGCACCATGTGCGTTGGCGGTGGCCAGGGCGCAGCATCCCTGTTTGAGGTTATTTAAATCATGAAAGCGCTGGTATGCAATAAATTCGGCCCACCCGAGTCACTGAAACTCGAGCGGCACCATGTGCCTTTACCGGCCCCTGGCCAGGTACTGGTGGATGTAAAAGCCGCAGGAATCAATTTTCCAGATATCCTGATGATAAGGGGAGAGTATCAGGTCAAGACTCCACCACCTTTTATACCCGGTAACGAGCTTGCCGGCATCGTGGAAGCTGTGGGTAAAGGCGCCAACCGATTTGCTGTGGGGGATCGCGTCATTGCCACACCTACAGGTGGCGCATTTGCGGAAAAATGTGTGGTGGAACAACATTTATGTCTGCCCTTGCCCGATAAACTGAGTTATGAGCAAGGCGCCGGCTTTACCATCACCTACGCTACCTCCTACCATGCTTTTCATCAAAGCACCGCACTCAAACCCGGCGAGAACGTTTTGATACTTGGAGCTGCCGGTGGCGTGGGAACGACCGCAGTTGAGATTGCTCGGGCGCTTGGTGCAAATGTGATTGCCGCGGCAAGCAGCGATGAAAAACTGGAATTTGCGCGGCAAGCCGGCGCAACGGAGCTTATTAATTATTCACAAAACTCCCTGCGCGATGCGGTAAATGAGCTCACAGACGGCAAAGGGGTTGATGTGGTCTTTGACCCGGTCGGCGGCGATATGGCACAGCAGGCCTTACGCTCGCTGGCCTGGCACGGCCGCTACCTGGTCATTGGCTTTGCCAGTGGTGATATACCAAAATTTCCGGCCAACATTGCGCTGCTCAAAGAGGCTAGCATCATTGGTGTATGGTGGGGCACCTGGGCAGGAAAGCATCCGCAGGATGCCCTGAATAACATGAAGGAACTGGCCACCATGGTTCAGGAAAACAAGCTGCAGCCACGGGTAACAGAAACCTATCCTCTCGAGCAGTATTTGGCTGCATTTACGGCGATCACCAAACGAAAGGCAAAAGGAAAAGTCGTATTGACGATGACCTGACCAGGGCCTGATTGAATTTATGCCCAATGAACGGTTAATCAGTAGAGTGTTGAAACGAGTGGTAATTTATTCGGCTGGTTTGGCATCAGTAATTGCAATGATGTTGCTTGCATACACAGTAGCCACACCAGAAATCGTCGTGTAAATCTATCTAACCAGCCCCTTGAAGTGGTTATCGTTCGCTTGCCGTCCAATCGTATCGTTTTTGGCCAAATTCAGGCCAATCGAGACTCCACAATTTATTATTCATGGTCACAAAGTGATGGTTCTTACGAGTATGAGATACAGCTACCTGGTCAAAAAATTCGTTCCGGCCACTGTGGGTATGTAACAAATAGTGAAATAGGAAAAAGGCTGACCCTCACAATTGACCAAAACCTGAAGGTCACTTGTGTAAAAAGCAACAAGATATAAGGTCGCATTCATCCAGCAATCAAAGACCTGCAGTGTTCTCCCAGGTTCCTTGTTGCAACGCCAAAAGACCGGAAACGCTCGTCCTGGGTTTGGCCATGATAAAAACGAAAATAAATCTGTTGTAAAATCACTGCGTTGCGGAAATAACCGTAGACCAAATAGAACAAGAAATCGGAAGTGTCACGACCGGTGAGTTCGCCGTAAAGAGAAAGAATATCATTCCGGGTCATCATTCCTTCTGCAGTGGACGGCTGCATCTGCAATGCCTTCAGATAGAGTGGATCATCCGGCTCCATCCAGTATGCAAGTGCGTTCCCCAGATCCATCAATGGCTCACCCAGTGCGCAGATTTCCCAATCCAGGACAGCCTGTATTTCGGTGGGGTCCTGGTAACTGAGGATGACGTTATCTATTCGGAAATCGCCATGCAAGATGGCGTGATGGCCACTTTCAGGTGGCATATTTGTCTCCAGCCAATTTCGCACATCGCTGAATTCACCCACGTCGGGTGTGATGACCCGTTCGTATCGGCCATTCCAGCCCAACACCTGGCGCTGCATGTACCCCTCTGGTTTACCAAAGTCTTCCAGGCCAACAGCGCGGTAATCTACCTGATGTAACTCGATCAACTTTTCCCAGAACTGCCTGCACAGTCGCCTGGTATCGGCGACCGTTAAACCCCAATCATCCGGAATGGATTTCTTGATGACCTGCCCGTCGACTTTCCTCATCACGTAGAACTCGGAACCAATGACTGATTCATCATCCGTGTAGTAAAGCGTATCAGGAACGCAGGGATAGACCGGTTTAAGTGCGTTCATGATCCGGTATTCGCGAATCATGCTGTGAGCGGACTTCGCCTTGGTGCCAAAAGGCGGCCGCCGGACCACCAAGTCCTCGTTGCGGTACTTCAAGCGGTAGGTCAGGTTCGAATTACCGCTGGCAAACTGGCTGATTTCAGGCTGCCCTTCCAGGCCGGGAATTACCTTTTTGAGGTGTTCATCCAGGGCCTGCCAGTCCAGATTTTCGCCACTACGCACCGGGGCGGTTGGATTACCCGAAGTAGTCATACTGGAGGTTTCATGCTGAAAAAATCATGCACGGGAACTCGCGGGCAGTGCTTATCCAAGAGTTATTCCGCCATCCATGACCAGTGTCGTTCCGGTCGTATATGCAGCGGCGTCTGAAACCAGGTACAACACCCCACCAACCATGTCTTCAGGCTGCCCCGCACGTGGCACCGGCAACCGGGACAATTGTTTCTGGATGGCGGGATTTTCCACCAATGCGGCAGCGAAACGGGTTTCGACGATGCCAGGCAAAATGGCGTTAACCCGGATTCCCGACTTTCCATACTCCAATGCAAAAGATTTGGTCAAGCTGACCAGGCCGGCCTTGGTCATCGCGTAAACAGCTTGCCCGCGTAGCGACATCAGGGCGGCCACCGATGCAACATTCACAACGCTTCCACCCCCGCTTTCAGCCATTAACGGCATTGCCTGGCTCATCATAAAATAGGGGCCTTTCAAATTGACCTCTACCGTCTTGTCAAAGGCTTCGGGCGGAAGTTCTGCGGCCGGGCCGAAAAATGGATTGGTGGCTGCATTGTTGATCAGGATGTCCAGCCTGCCAAAATCCTTCCGGACTCCATCGAACAGGGCCTCGATTTCATCCAGGTGTCCCGCATGACAGGTCCTGGCAACGGCTTGACCACCATCAGCAACGATGGAATCTGCCACGCTTTGCACGCTTTCCTGCTTGCGACTGCTCAGCACGACTTTCGCCCCACAGCTTGCAAGACCCCGGGCAATGGCCTCCCCGATCCCTCGTGAACCACCGTTAATGATGGCGACTTTTCCCTTGAGGTTAATTTCCTTCAATTCTTTTCTCCCTGTTTTTATTGTGTCTCAAGCAACTTTTGGCGGAATCGTCGCATGCCCTGGACCCAGCGGTCGTGGTCATCCGCCTTGCGCCGAAAATAAGTGCTCACCTGGGGGTGTGGCAGCACCAGGAATTGTTCTTTCTGAATACCTGCAAGGATACAATCTGCGACGTACTCGGCGCTGAGCACGCCATCCACATCATTGCCCCCAAAGCCGCGCGCGCCGTCTTCAATTTCAGTGTCTTCATCGATGCCGATCAGGCGTGTCGCAACGGCCTGGGGACAGACCAGGCACACCTGGATGCCATCGTCACCGTGGGTGATCGCCAGGGATTCAGCAAATGCTACGGCTGCATGCTTGCTGGCAGTGTAAGCGGCGTCGCCGATCTGGCACAGAATACCTGCAGCCGAGGAGACATTGACCAGGCAGCCGCCACCCCTTTTAATCATGCGAGGCACCAGGATGCGTGCCGCATAGACATGTGCCATCAAATGGATGTCCAGGCAGGTTCGCCATATGTCATTGGTGGCAGATGCTGCGCCTTCCGGGCCATCGCCGAACCCAACGCCGGCATTGGATACAAACAGGTCAACCGGCCCCAACTCCTGTTCCACCCGCTCGACAGCAGCCACGACCTCATCTTCCCGTGTGACATCCATTCGCAGAGCCAGGCCATCGACTTCGGCCGCGACCGCAGTGGCCGCTTCCCTATCCAGGTCCGCCACTACCACCCGGCAGCCTTCGATATGAAAGGCCCGGCACAAAGCCCTGCCTATGCCATGAGCGCCACCGGTAACTATGGCGATTTTGTTACGTACATGCATGAATTATCCTCTTTGAACAAGAGCTTCCCGGGCCGCGAAATCTTTACTGTAACTATGAGTTAGACTGATCCCGTGCACATACTCTTAACCAACGATGACGGACATAAAGCTCCAGGTATCCGGGCGCTTCGGCTTGCCCTGAACACCCACGGCCACCGCGTCACCATGGTAGCACCGAGCGAGGAACAAAGCGCAAGCAGTATGTGCACAACACCCCACCGCAGTATTGCCCTGCAGCAACTGGATGAAGACAGCTGGCATCTCGATGGCCGACCGGCAGACACGGTTTTGGTGGCGCTGAAGCACCTGCTTGAAGACGACCCACCCGAACTGGTTCTCTCAGGCATCAATTTTGGCCCCAACCTGGGCACCGGTCTGTACGCATCAGGAACCATCGGCGCAGCCCTTATGGCGCTGATCATTGGATTCCCGGCTATAGCTGTTTCTGCCGGTATGTTGTTCCATGAATCCAATTATGAGCCGCGCTTCCCCAGCACTCATGACGTACTGGATCCAGCCGCTGAATTCACCTGCACCCTCATTGAATCGCTGCAATCATCGGCAATATCAGGCCAGGGATTGCTTCCCCACGGCGTACTGCTCAACATCAACTACCCGGCATTGCCCAAAAGCGAAATCAGGGGCGTGTTTTATCCTGAAGTATCGAACGGACACATGATCAAACTCGGCTACAGCCGCTGCAATGATACCGGACACGTCATTCCCCGTTATATTCCGGGCGTCGATCCGGAAAATCCGCAGAAGGAATCCGGAGACATCCGCGCCCACCTGGAAGGTTACATCACCATATCCACGGTGAAGCCGCACTGGAATGCGCCGGTTGAGTTGGCGGATGAAATTCAAGCAAGACTGTCGGGAATGCGTCCAGCGTGACAGATAGATACAGATACCCGGCTAAAATCTGACTCAAATCGGCTTTTACCCCAGGGCACATTCTCTTGATGCTGCGCATCAATTCACCTTGCCCTCGCTACAATCGGTCAAACCCGACAGGCTCCTAGTTAAATCAGCAATTGCTTATTTGATAAACCTGCCGAAGAATAAAACAAAACGGGCAACGAAAGAGGAGATTGACAATGCGCGAAACCAGCACTGCCTTACTTATAACGATTACGATTTTTCTCACTGCCGCCTGCGCCGCCAATTCGAAACCACCAAAACCGCCGAAACCACCTGAATCGACGGTGCTGGATCAGATTCTGACCGAGCACAACTTCCGGATCGGCGAAGAAGTGGAACGTATCTCAGACATCCGCATGGATGAACGCATTTATGTAGACCCCAAGAACTTACTCATTCCGGCCGAAGGTGACCAGCATTACCTGGTAGCACTCAGGGAGCCCTGCTACGGCTTGAAGACCCAGAAGATCGTGTTGCGCAACGGTACTTACAAGGCACTGAAGAAGTTGGACCGGATCTCGACCATGTATAGAGGAAGAAGTGCTGCCACCTGTTGGGTCGATGCCATATATCAGCTCGAAAAGCTCCAGGAAAACTGACCGGCCCCTGGCCTGGACATTTCGCCAAGGATCCGGGATTTGCGCAGTTACTGGCGAACCAGTTTGCTTGATCGTTCGAAGAAGCATAGCGTCAGCTATGGTTCGAGGAGGATCGAGCGAAATGTGAAGCCAGAAGCTGGGCAAAACCGGATTGGACAAACTGTAAGCACTGGAATTCGATCAATACACACTTAATTCCCTGATTACACGATAAATTTTTTGTTATACCGTCCGCCTTGGTGAAATGTTCGGGCTAAACGATAATATGATCGATCATTAGCTGGCACTCCTCCCTGCCTTGCCAGCGATTGATATCCAGGCGGTACAGCAGGCGCACGGGTCCGCTTTGAGGTAGGTCCTGAGGCATGCGGTTAAATGCAATGGCATCAACGGCTTCGCTGCCGTCAATGGGCCTGATGATCATTTTAAGGTGGGAACCCCCCACCACGCGGTGATCCAGAACTTCAAACTGGCCATCGAATACCGGTTCCGCAAAACGTTGTCCCCAGGGCCCCAGGTCTTCCAGTAATTTCGCCATTTCCAGTGTAATGTCTGCCGCCTGCAGTTCACCATCGGTCAGAATTTCCGGGCTCAGGCTGGCGCCATCGAGAACAACAATCATGGCGCGATCCAGCGACTCTTTGAACGTTTCCAGATTTTTCGCTTCCAGTGTCAACCCGGCGGCCATGGCGTGACCGCCAAATGCTTTTATCAAACCGGGGCTCTGGGAATCAACATAGGCCAATACATCCCGAATATGCAGACCCTTTACGGACCGGGCCGACCCCTTCAGTAAGGCAGCACCTTCAGCTTCAGGTGCAAAGGCAATCACAGGACGATGCACTGCGTCTTTTACTCGCGATGCGACCAGCCCTACGATTCCCTGGTGCCAACTCTTGTCGAACAGACACAATGCCTGGGGTAAGGCCTGTTCCCTGAGCGACTCCAACAGAGCAGCAAGCTGTTCCATGGCCTCTCCCTGCATCTTCGCCTGAATGTCTTTACGCTGCCGATTCAACTCATCCAACTGGCTTGCCAACTTCATGGCCTCGTTCGAATCATTGGTCATCAGGCAACGAATGCCGGTGGACATATCCTCAAGACGACCGGCCGCATTCAGCCGTGGCCCGACCGCAAAACCAAGGTCTGAAGCTTTTGCATAACGATAATCGCGTTTTCCCAGGCGCAAAAGAGCCATCAGCCCGGGCCGGGCGTACCCCCGCCTGATTCGCTCCAGTCCCTGGCTAACCAGCACCCGGTTGTTGTGATCCAGCGGAACGAGGTCGGCGACGGTCCCCAGCGCAACCAGGTCCAGATACCGGGCGAGATTGGGCTCCTTTCGCCGCCCGGTAAACCAGCCCTTGTCCCGCAACACGCTGCGCACAACGGTCATCAAGTAAAAAACTACGCCCACACCGGACATGGCCTTGCTGGGGAAAGCATCCCCCTTGCAATTTGGATTGACGATGGCGTTGGCGTCCGGGATGAATTCGCCCGGCAGATGATGGTCGGTCACAATCACCTGGCAGCCCAATTCCCGTGCCCTTGCCACACCCTTATTGCAGGCGATCCCGGAATCAACGGTAATCAACAAATCAGGGGGGTTGTCGCTTAGCGTATCCACCAGCGGTACGCTCAGGCCATAACCGAACTCAAAGCGGTTGGGGACGCGAAAATCGAGTGCCTCACAAGCCATTGCCTGCAGGGCTAAAATGGCCACGGCCGTTCCGGTCGCGCCATCTGCATCAAAATCACCGACAACAAGAATGCGCTTGCCCTGCATAACGGCGTCTGCCACCAGTTCAGCTGCGTGGTCTATCCCGTTCAATCCCCCGGGTGGAAGCAAAGTACCCAGGTCAAGTGCCAATTCGTCCGGCCTTGTGATTCCACGTGCCTGCAGTACACGCCGGAGTACCGGATGCAGGTGATTACCCAGGCGGTTTTCGTCTCCCCGGGTTTCACTGACACTGTTGTCACTGCGGGCGGACTCACCAACGGGGTTGTTATCGGCAAAAACCGGGCGCTGACGGATGACGATCTGACGGGTCATGGAAGCAAATCAGAGCCTGCGATCACGCGACTGGACACGGCACAGCCAGCTCTGGATCGACGCGGTTATGGCGTTTATCAGGCCTGCATCTTTCAAACGTATTCGACACTGACAATCTCGTATTCACGGTCGCCTGCAGGTGCGCGCACAATCACGACATCGCCTTCTTCGCGGCCGATTAATGCCCGGGCAATCGGTGAACTCACAGCAATACGGTTGTGCTTGATATCCGCTTCCAGGTCACCAACGATCTGGTAGGTCGTCTCCTTTGCGGTTTCTTCGTCTGACAAGTTGACCGTAGCACCAAAAACCACCCGGCTTCCCGCGTTCAACTTGGAAATATCAATGACCTGGGCGCCGGAAAGCGTTGCCGTCAAATGCTGAATTCTTCCCTCGGTAAAACCCTGTTGCTCCCGGGCGGCATGATACTCGGCATTTTCTTTCAGATCGCCATGGGCGCGCGCCTCGGCAATTGCTGCAATGATCCTGGGACGGTCAACTTTTTTCAGTTGTGCCAGTTCTTCACGCAAGCGCTCTGCGCCTTCTTTCGTTAGTGGATGTCTTGTCATAATTTTTCCCGGGACTCTGTACAGGCAATTTTGCCATGTTTGGCGCTATGCTTCCAAGCCCTTATGGAGTTGCTGCAGGCTGTGTACCGTGTAATCTTCTTCGTGATCGAGTGCACGAAGGGTGGCGCTTCCACCGTCGATGGTCGTGGTGTAGCTGATCTTGCGTTGTAAGGCTTCCCGGCGGATAGAAAAAGAGTCCGAAATTGCCTTGGCTCCTTCCGTGGTATTGACAATGAAATTAATTTCATCGTTCTTGATCAGGTCCACGATGTGAGGGCGACCTTCCATCACCTTGTTTACCGATTCGCAATCAACGGCATGATCATTCAAATAGCCAGCCGTTCCAACCGTGGCCACCAATTCATAACCCCGGCCGATTAACTCCCGGGCAATGGGAAGCAGGCCGGCCTTGTCGGCGTCCCGCACGCTCAGAAAGGCTTTTCCAGGCTGCGGTAATCCATACCCCGCAGCTTTCATGGATTTGGCACGGGCACTTCCAAAACTCCAGCCGATGCCCATCACTTCGCCGGTTGAGCGCATTTCCGGACCCAGGATCGGATCCACCCCGGGAAACTTTATGAAGGGAAAAACAGCTTCTTTTACAGAGTAGAAATTAGGTATTATTTCTTTTAAATACCCTTGTTCTTTAAGTGATTTACCTGCCATTACCTTGGCTGCAATACCAGCCAGTGGTATCGATGTTGCCTTGGAAACAAAAGGCACCGTGCGGGAGGCGCGGGGATTGACTTCAAGCACGAAGACTTCACCCTTGCGAACGGCAAACTGGGCGTTCATTAGTCCAATGACACCCAACTCCAGCGCCATCTGTCGCATCTGCAGGCGTATTTCATCCTGAATTTCTCTGGACAGGGAATAGGGTGGAATGGAACAGGCAGAATCACCCGAATGTATGCCCGCTTGTTCGATGTGTTCCATAATGCCACCAATCAACACATCGACACCGTCACAAATGGCATCGACATCGACTTCCCGTGCATGGTCCAGAAACCGGTCAAGAAGAACCGGGGAGTCATATGAAACCTGAACTGCATCGCGCATGTATCGCCGCAACTCGTCTTCACCATGGACGATGTCCATTGCTCGACCACCCAAAACGTAGGATGGTCGGACCACAAGCGGATAACCAATCTCTTCTGCCAGGACCACGGCCTCGTCCGCACTGTTTGCGGTCCGGTTCGGGGGTTGTTTGAGACCAATGCGTTTGATCAACTGCCGAAACCGCCCCCGGTCTTCTGCCAGGTCGATTGAATCAGGCGTGGTGCCGATCATGGGAACATTGGCTGCTTCGAGATGCCGAGCAAGTTTCAACGGCGTCTGCCCCCCATACTGCACGATAACGCCGTCGGGCGACTCTTTGTGAACAATTTCCAGCACGTCTTCCAAAGTCAGTGGTTCGAAATAAAGCCGGTCTGAGGTATCGAAATCGGTGGAAACGGTCTCGGGATTGCAATTGACCATGATGGTTTCAAAGCCTTCCTCCCGTAGTGCCAGCGCCGCATGTACACAGCAGTAGTCGAATTCAATGCCCTGCCCGATCCGGTTCGGCCCACCACCCAACACCATGATTTTCTTACGATCAGTGGGTTCTGCCTCGCATTCTTCTTCGTAGGTGGAGTAAAGATACGCCGTCGCAGTTGAAAACTCCGCTGCGCAGGTATCGACTCTTTTATAAACCGGGCGAATTCCCAGCGAATGACGATACTCTCTTACACGTGATTCGGGCTCATCCACCAAGGTGGCGATCCTGCTATCGGAAAAACCCTTACGTTTCAATCGCCACAACTGTTCTTTTTGCAGCGACTCAAGGGGGCAACCACGAATGTTTTCCTCACTGTGTACCAGGTCTTCTATCTGGGCCAGGAACCAGGGATCGATCCGCGTCATTTCATGAACTGCATCCAGGCTGTAACCTTCACGAAATGCATCTGCCACATATAAAATTCGTTCAGCCCCGGCCTCGCGCAGTTCACGTTTCAGATTGGCCTGGCGGGTTTCCGGTTCATCACCTTCCAGAATTTCATTGAAACCATCTCGCCCGGTTTCAAGGCTACGCAGCGCTTTTTGCAAGGATTCCTGGAAGGTCCGGCCAATCGCCATGACCTCACCCACGGATTTCATCTGGGTTGTCAGCACCGCGTTGGCGGCGGGAAATTTCTCAAAGGCAAAACGTGGAATCTTGGTCACGACATAATCAATGGAAGGCTCGAAAGAGGCCGGTGTCGCGCCACCGGTAATCTCATTGCGCAATTCATCCAGCGTATAGCCTACCGCCAGTTTCGCAGCTACCTTCGCAATCGGGAAACCGGTCGCCTTGGAAGCAAGTGCCGAGGAACGCGAAACCCGGGGATTCATTTCGATAACGACGATACGGCCATCATCCGGATTAATCGCAAACTGGACATTGGATCCACCGGTTTCAACTCCGATTTTACGCAGTATGGCAATAGAAGCGTCTCGCAGGCGCTGGTATTCCTTGTCCGTCAATGTCTGGGCGGGGGCAACGGTGATGGAATCACCCGTGTGTATGCCCATCGGGTCGATATTCTCAATCGAACAGACGATGATGCAGTTGTCTTTGTGATCCCGCACCACCTCCATTTCAAATTCTTTCCAGCCCAACACGGATTCTTCCAGAAGGACTTCGGAAGTAGGTGACAATTCGAGGCCGCGGCTGACGATATCCTCAAACTCTTCCCGGTTGTAGGCAATACCACCTCCGGAACCACCCATGGTGAAGGAGGGGCGGATAATGGTCGGGAACCCAATGGATACCTGCTGCTGCAAGGCTTCTTCCATGCTGTGTGCAATCGTGGCTGCGGGTACTTCCATGCCGATATCCAGCATCGCCTGCCGAAACTGCTCACGGTCCTCTGCCATATCGATGGCTTCGCGCGAAGCCCCGATCATCTCGACTGAATATTTCTCCAGAACGCCTTCACGCACCAGGTCCAAAGCACAGTTCAGGGCCGTTTGCCCGCCCATGGTCGGCAGCAAAACATCCGGCCTCTCGGTGGCAATAATCTGCGAGACGATCTGCCATTCAATCGGCTCGATGTAGATTGCATCTGCCGTATCGGGATCCGTCATGATCGTGGCAGGATTCGAATTCACCAGGATAACCCGGTAACCCTCCTCCCGAAGCGCTTTACAGGCTTGTGCTCCTGAGTAATCAAATTCACAGGCCTGGCCGATCACGATAGGCCCTGCACCAATGATCAGTACACTTTTGATGTCGGTTCTTTTGGGCATATCAGCTTACCTTCATTCAGGCTTCACGCAGGACCGTCACGTTATCCGCGGACCGGGCGGATTCCATGGACTGAATGAACCGGTCGAACAGGCTGGAGATATCATGCGGGCCGGGGCTGGCTTCAGGATGTCCCTGGAAACCAAAAGCCGGAGCGTTGGTCAGCTTGATGCCCTGCAGGGAATCATCGAACAGGGACCTATGCGTGAGTTTTACGTTTTCAGGCAGGCTGCCTTCATCGACTGAAAAACCATGATTCTGGCTGGTGATCAGGACCTTACCGCTGGCCAGATCTTGCACCGGGTGGTTGGCGCCATGGTGACCAAATTTCATTTTTATGGTTTTGGCGCCCGTAGCCAGGCCCAACAATTGGTGGCCGAGACAAATTCCAAACAAAGGCACCTTTCGCTTGATCAGTTCCCGAATCGCCCGAATGGCGTAGTCACATGGCTCAGGATCACCGGGGCCGTTTGACAGGAAAACACCATCAGGTTCCAGCGCTAACACTTCTTCGGCTGTGCTTGTTGCAGGAACGACGGTGATTTGGCAACCCCGATCCACCAGCATACGCAGAATACTACGCTTCACACCAAAGTCATAAGCAACAACGTGCCACTTGGCTGTGACTGTATTCCAGCTCGACTTATCAAGATCCCAGCTGCCTTCAGTCCAGCGGTAATTTTCGCTGGTAGTGACTTCGCGTGCGAGGTCCAGGCCTTTCATTCCCGGGAATGAGCGTGCCAACTTCACGGCCCGTTCATCTTCTGATGGATCAAAAGTGACATCAGCGCCTGCTATTATTGCACCACCCTGGGCCCCTTTTTCTCGCAAAATACGCGTCAGGCGGCGTGTGTCAATATCGTCAATCGCGACCATCTCGTTTCTGAAAAGGTATTGCGGCAAACTTTCCCGTGCGCGCCAACTGCTGTGCAAGTCCGGGCAATCACGAATGATCAATCCGGCCGCCATTGGCCTTGCAGATTCTTCGTCCTGTGGGTTACAGCCTGTATTGCCGATATGAGGGTATGTGAGTGTAATCAACTGGCGGGAGTAGGAGGGATCGGTCAGGATTTCCTGATAACCGGTCATGGCCGTGTTAAATACAACTTCACCGACTGTTTCACCGCTTGACCCGATGCTACGGCCATGGAAAACACTACCGTCTTCCAGGGCCAGCACTGCATGATCAGTCAAAATACCATTCTCCAGATACGCAAAACGGGAAAGCTTGTTGGCACTCCTCTTTGGAGCACAGGGCTTTTCCCGCTTAGAAATTCAGTCGTATTGTGTCACCAGCGCCGCGACGCTGCGTGTCGTGTTCTAAGCATACAGATTTTATCGGAGCACGCCTGTCTTGTCTAACTATAAAGGTAGAGCCTGGTTGACTACGGCTGGCTGGCTATTCAGGCTGGCGAGCCAGTCTGATGCTGAGTACAGACCCGGGGGCTGCTGTACCAGCCATTTCCCCGCTGCAATCGCACCCAGTGCGTAGATTTTTCGATCATGCGCTCGATGCACCAGATCAAATTCTTCACCGTCCATTTGGAAGGTAATCCGGTGTTCGCCAATCACCTCACCTTCCCGTATGGAAGAGTAATCGATCTCTTTACCATCACTGCCCCGTTGGCTCGCAATCGCTTCCCCCAACATCAGAGCGGTGCCCGAAGGCGCATCTTTTTTCCATTGGTGATGGATGTCTTCAATGTTCACCGGGGCTTTCGGGTCGAGCACAGCCGCCGCCTTTTTTGCCAGCTCAACAAGTAAGTTGATTCCGATGCTCAGATTAGGTGACCACAAAACCGGCACCTTGATTGATGCGGTCTGTAAAGCTGCAATGACATCAGCGGGTAGACCTGTGACACCACTCAAAAAGGCAACACTTCTTTCCTCACACCACCGGGCCGCCTTAAGCGTTCCAGCCGGCAAAGTAAAATCAATCAAGAGGGCCGGTAAGGCCGGCAGATCATCGAGTGAATAAAAATGGGGGTTGCTGCTTTGCCAGTCCGGTGCGTCTGGTCCAACAGTAGCGGTAATAAGCAAGTCATTGCGGGCCTTGGCAACACTTGAAATCGCATTTGCCATCCGGCCTGAACCGTGGATGGTAACGTTTAGCATCAGAGCTTCACCGGCACTCAGGAGGTCATGCGGTCAAAGAATTCACGGACGCCCTTTAACCAGGAATCAGCGCGCGGATTGTGAACCGTATTGTCGCTTGTGTAGGATTCTTCAAATTGCCTCAGCAGGTCTTTCTGTTCGCCTGTCAGCTTGACGGGTGTCTCAACCACAACGCGGCACATCAAGTCGCCCGTCCGGTGACTGCGAACGGACTTAACCCCTTTGCCTTTCAGCCGAAACATCCGGCCCGTTTGTGTTTCCAAGGGGATTTTGAGTTTGACCTGGCCGTTCAGAGTTGGAATCTCCAACTCACCGCCCATGGCTGCCAGCGTAAAAGTAATCGGTACTTCACAGTACAGTTCATCACCATCACGTTCAAATATTCCGTGCGACTTGACGCGAACCTCGACATACAGATCTCCCGGTGCAGCGCCAGCCATGCCGGCCTCACCCTCGCCTGCCAGGCGAATCCGGTCTCCAGTGTCAACTCCGGCTGGAATTTTCACTGCAAGTGTCCGGGTTTCACGTAGCCTGCCCTGGCCGTGACAATCCGGACAGGGGTTGCTGATACGCTGCCCCGCGCCATGGCATGTAGGACAGGTCTGCTGAACCGAAAAAATACCCTGCTGCATTCGCACCTGGCCAACACCACCGCAGGTATTGCAGGTTTGCTTCTGACCGTCTTTAGCGCCGCTGCCGTCACAGGTTTTGCACTTGCCCAGCGTGGGAACCTTAATTTCCCTGGTTATGCCACTGACGGCGTGTTCAAGGCCGAGATCCAGGGAAAACCGCAAATCTGCACCGCGCTGCCTTTGCTGTGCGCCCCTGCGGCCACCACCGAAAATGTCGCCGAAAATGTCGCCGAAAATATCACCGACATCGCCCTGAAACCCACCCGGGCCTCCCGGCCCACGAGCAGATGCATCAACGCCCGCATGACCAAAGCGGTCATAGGCCGATCGCTTCCCGGGGTCTTTGAGGATTTCATACGCCTCTTTGACTTGCTTGAACTTCTCCTGTGAACTGTCATCATCCGGATTGCGGTCCGGGTGAAATTTCATTGCCAGACGACGATAAGCCTTTTTCAACTCCACGCCAGTTGACGATTTCTGCACACCGAGTATTTCGTAATAATCGCGTTTTTCCATGCCGGGTTTCCATGCGTGTCGCACTGGATTCAAGGTTTGTCCGGTGCTCGAAAAACCCCGGCACTGGCCGGGGTTTTAAGTGCGCTGATTAAGTTTCAATCAGTCGTCTTTCTTTTCTTCGCCCGCGTCGTCCACACTTTCGTCGACTTCCTCAAACTCGGCATCAACGACATCATCATCCCCTGAGGATGCTTCGGCTTCACCTTCAGCCTGAGCCTGTTCTGCAGCCTGTTGGTAAATTACCTGTGCGGCCTCTGTCAGCTTGGCAATGGCTGCTTCAATGGCATCCTTGTCATCGCTTTTCATGGCTTCTTCAACAGCTTCTATGGCACTGTCAATAGGCTTGGTATCCTCTTCGCTGAGCTTGTCACCCAACTCTTTCAGGCTGCTGCGCGTGGCGTGCACCATGGCGTCCGCATTATTACGCGCCGTCACCAACTCATGGAACACGCGGTCTTCCTCAGCGTGGGTCTCGGCATCCTGGACCATGCGATCAATCTCATCATCGGACAAACCAGAGCCTGCCTTGATTTCAACCTTCTGTTCCTTGCCGGTTGCCTTGTCGATCGCGCTGACATGCAAAATGCCATTGGCGTCGATATCAAACGCTACCTCAACCTGGGGAATACCTCGCATTGACGGCGCAATGCCGGTCAGATCGAAACGGGCCAACGAGTTGTTGGCTGAAGCCATCTCACGCTCGCCCTGCAGCACGTGCACGGTTACCGCGGCCTGGTTGTCCTCAGCGGTTGAGAACACCTGTGACGCCTTGGTCGGAATCGTCGTGTTTTTCTCAATCAGCTTGGTCATAACGCCGCCAAGGGTCTCGATACCCAGAGACAGGGGCGTAACATCCAGCAACAGGACGTCCTTCACGTCACCCGCCAGTACGCCGGCCTGGATGGCGGCGCCAACGGCTACTGCTTCATCCGGATTAACGTCTTTGCGGGGTTCGCGGTCAAAAAAATCGGTAACCGCTTTCTGAACCTTGGGCATGCGGGTCTGGCCGCCCACCAGGATGACGTCATCGATATCAGAAACCTTGAGACCTGCATCGTCCAGTGCGGTACGGCAAGGACCAATCGTACGTGTCACCAGGTCCTCTACCAGCGCTTCCAGCTTGGCACGGGTAAGCTTTATGTTCAGATGCTTCGGCCCACTGGCATCCGCCGTAATATAAGGCAGATTAACTTCGGTTTGCTGGCTGGTGCTCAACTCGATTTTTGCACGCTCAGCGGCCTCCTTCAGACGCTGCAAGGCCAAGGGGTCATTACGCAAATCAAAACCCTGGTCTTTCTTGAACTCTTCAACCAGGTAATCCATAACCCGCTTGTCAAAATCTTCACCGCCAAGAAAGGTGTCGCCGTTGGTGGCCAGCACTTCAAACTGAAACTCGCCATCGACATTGGCAATCTCGATGATGGAAATATCAAAAGTACCGCCGCCCAGATCATAAACAGCGATCACGCTGTCGCCGGCTTGCTTGTCCATGCCGTAAGCCAGTGCAGCAGCCGTCGGCTCATTGATAATGCGTTTGACCTTAAGGCCCGCAATCCGGCCGGCATCCTTGGTTGCCTGGCGTTGTGAGTCATTGAAATACGCCGGCACCGTGATGACCGCTTCTGTAACCTCTTCACCCAGGTAGTCTTCAGCTGTTTTCTTCATCTTCATCAGAACGCGTGCCGAAATTTCCGGCGGCGCCATCTTCTTGCCACCCGCTTTAACCCAGGCATCACCGTTTTTAGCTTCCACAATGGTGTAGGGAACCAGGTCGCGGTCCTTTTGCACCACGTCTTCTTTAAATTTGCGACCGATCAGGCGCTTCACCGCGAACAGAGTGTTTGTAGGGTTGGTCACTGCCTGGCGTTTTGCCGGCTGGCCTACCAGCACCTCATCATCCTTGGTAAATGCGACAATCGAGGGTGTCGTGCGATCGCCCTCGGCATTTTCAATCACCTTGGGCTGCCCACCTTCCATCACTGCAACACAGGAGTTGGTGGTACCCAGGTCAATACCTATAATCTTGCCCATCTGTACTATCTCCCAAATAAACTATGTATTAATAAAATTAAATCCGATGAACCTGAAATGGGGTTGTTCAGGCATTTTTCAATTCCGGAAGGGTTAAACAGACCTCACGTATCAGGGTTTGCGCGAGACCACGACCATTGCCGGCCGAATCAGGCGGTCGTGTAATTTGAATCCCTTTTGCACTACCTCCACGACGCTGTTCTCTTCGAGTTCATCTGAGGGCAACACCGTCATGGCCTGGTGAATTTCAGGGTTGAAAACCTCTCCTACCGGGTCAATCAACTCCAAATGGTGGTCCTGCAGGACTTTATTGAGCATCTTGAATGTCAGTGCCTGCCCCTCGCGTAATAGTTCGACAGTGGCTGATTCACTGTCTGTTTCCAGGCCGAGTTCCAGGCTGTCGCGTACCTGGAGAATATCTCTCATGATCGTTTCTAATGCGAACTTGCGTGACTTCTCCAAGTCGCGAATCAAGCGTTTGCGGAGGTTTTCCATCTCCGCCTGCATGCGGATCATGGCGTCACGGTGAGTGACGAGCTCCTCCTCTGCTTTCATCAGCGCTTTTTCCATCAACGACAATTCATCGTCAACAAGCTCTTCTGCAGTCGCTTCAGCAAAATCTTCACCCGCACCCGGGTTGGCTAAGTCGGGCTTACCTGCCTGCTCTATTTCAATTTCGACCGCTTGTTCAACCGGGTCTTGTTTTTTGTCTGCCACAGTTTCAAACTCCATTTAATCAAAGACAGTTTCCCGGCCTTTGTATCTACAGGACTTAATAAAAGCCCTAATGAACGATTGTGGCCAAAATATGGGGTTGCGGCGGGTCGATTCAAGCAATTGTCCTTCACTCATCACCTTACGGAATCGGTTATGATCTCCCAAGGGGCCGCTGACAGGGTATTCACCTCAATCGCAATTCATTCCGACGGGACAAATGCTCAGTTTTCTGCAAATTCGCAATTTTGCCATCATTGAATCCCAGGATCTGGAATTCAGTGGCGGTTTCACTGCTATCACCGGTGAAACGGGGGCCGGGAAATCCATCCTCGTTGATGCACTGGGGCTCCTCAAAGGCAACCGGGCTGACACGGCAGCAATCCGGGCTGGCGCTACCCGGGCAGAACTCAACGCCGAATTTGAACTTGAGGAAGACTGCCCTGCACTGAACTGGCTTCGGGATGCTGAACTCGATATCGGGTCCGGATGCCTGCTGCGCCGTTTGATAAACGAAAACGGGCGCTCCAGGGCATGGATTAACGGTAGCTCGGTCACCTTGCAGCAATTGGCGGAGTTGGGTGACCTGCTGATTGAAATTCACGGCCAGAACGAACACATCCGGCTGGTGCGCAGTGACGAGCAATTTCGTCTTCTCGATGGTTGCAATACGCACGACCGGGAGCTGAAAGCCGTCGAGTCCTGCCACCAGGTATGGAACCGCCTGGAAGAAGAGAAAAAAGCATTGCTCGCGGAATCGCCGCTTGATGCAGGTGACACTGAATTATTGCAATACCAGGTCCGGGAACTCGAAGACGCCCTGCTCTCAGCAGAAGAATTCCGGGTAATGGAGGCAGACCATCGCCGCCTGGCGCAGGGAAGTGAAATCATTGCTGCGCTGCAACAGGCCCACGCCGACCTGAACACCGAGCGGACGGGAGTTGCGGACGCACTGAATTCGGCAATCAGGTGTTTGCAGGAATACACTCCGCTGGACCCGGATATTAACGAAGCAGTGCAGTTGCTGGGCGAGGCTGTAATCAACAGCGAGGAGGCACGCGGCAGCCTTCAGGCCGCAATGGCCCGAATGGACCTCAGCCCGGAGCGCCTGAATGATGTAGAACAAAAATTGCGTATTCAGTATGACCTGGCCCGGAAACACAGGGTCGAACCAGAAGATCTATCCGGTGTCTTACAGCATCTGGAACAACGATTGCAACGCGCCGGCAGTATCGATCAACGACTGGCTGATATGGAACCCCTGCTGGAAAAAGCCCGGATGGCGTATCGCAAGGCGGCCCGGGCTCTGAGTCGGTCCCGACTGTCACGGGCCATTTTTCTTTCCGATGCAGTCAGCGAGTTGATGCAACAACTGGGCATGGAAGGTGGGCGGTTTGAATTCAAAGTCCGCTTCGATGCCGATGCAGTGCCATCACCACGAGGCAACGATCATCTGGATCTTCACGTCAGTGCTAATCCGGGCATACCATTAGGCCCGCTGAGGAAAGTCGCCTCCGGTGGTGAATTGTCCCGCATTAGCCTCGCTATCAAAGTGGCATCCAAAACCGGAGTTCCCGCCCAAACCCAGGTTTTCGACGAAGTCGATGCCGGCATCGGCGGCGATACGGCGAATGCGGTCGGTGCCCTGTTGAGAAGTCTGTCAGTGAGCGGCCAGGCCTTGTGCGTTACCCACCTGGCCCAAGTCGCCGTCTGTGCAGACCAACAGTTCCAGGTGAAAAAGACCTCGGAAGATCAGGAAACCCGGGTTGAAACAGTACTATTGGCAAATAAGGAGCGGGTTGATGAAATAG
>SMVB01118192.1_pt1 | contig 41124 bp, 42 predicted proteins | sample 2456461 | NCBI WGS metagenome assembly SMVB01 (sample SAMN11095934, study PRJNA526329) | marine sediment metagenome | biome: Marine sediment; feature: Surficial sediment; material: Deep marine sediment; isolation source: Hadal surficial sediment | place: Pacific Ocean | collected 2014-05 | depth...
CGACTCTTATGAAGTGTTTGGTCCTGGCGGGATGATGATGCCAATTATGGTTATCGTTATTGCGATCTACCTGGTAACGCTGGCTGCCAAGGCAAAAGCAAACCGTTGGACCAGCTAGGCTGGTTTGTAATATCGACAGGTTTGTCTGGCGCCTGATAAAACGCATGCGGCGCGTGAACGACAGGTTATGACGGAGAAAAAGCGAAAAATCATTCCCCCGGTGTATCTGCTCACCACCCTGGTTTTGATGTGGGTGACTTATCGGTTTTTGCCGCTTTACGTGTTCATTCATGCTCCATGGCGGTATGCCGGGGTTTTAGTGACACTAACCGGCATTGCGATGGCAGCGTATTCCGCTGGCCTGTTCAAGAAGGCAGAAACCGGTATTGTGCCATTTGATGAGGCCACCACACTCGTAACCGGCGGCTTATATCGCTACACGCGAAACCCGATGTACCTGGGCATGATTGTAATGTTACTTGGTGTGGCAGTATTGTTTGGCAACGCCGGGTCATTGCTGCCCATTCCACTATTCATTTTGGTTATCCGCAACAACTTTGTGTTGGGTGAAGAGCGCTTTCTTGAAACCGCTTTCGGGCAACAGTATGTCAGCTACAAATCGACCGTAAGGCGCTGGATATGATGCTGGAAATCGGTGTGCAGACACGAACAGCCTACCGGGTTGAAACTGAACGACTGGTGCTCAGGTGCTGGTCACCTGCCGATGCGCCGCTGTTGAGAACAGCGCTGGACGTTTGTGGCGAACATTTACGTCCCTGGATCCCGTTTATGAAAGACGAACCCAGAAGCTTAACGCAGACTGTGGAATGGGTTCGGGGAATGCGCGCTGATTTTGATAGGCGGAAAAATTATCGTTACGCGGTTTTTGATCAACAGGAAAAAACGCTGCTGGGGGAAAATATGTTGCTGACACGGGTGGGCCCTGGCGCGTTTGAAATTGGATATTGGACCCATTTGGACGCGGTGGGCGACGGCGTGGCCAACGAAGCAAGTTGCGCGATGGTCCGGGTGGCGTTCGAGGTAGAAAAGGCAGACCGGGTCGAAATCATGTGTGCGCCGGAAAACAAGGCCAGCGCATCCATACCATTAAAACTTGGATTTACGCATGAGGCGACTCTGAAAAAACGTGCGCGCGACTCTGAAGGAGGTATTTGTGATTTGATGATTTGGAGTCTTTTTGTGAGCGATTACCCATCAACCCTGGCTGCGGACACGCCAGTCCGGGCCTTTGACTGCCTCGGCGAAGTTATTATCTGAGCTCGCAGAGTACCCGGATCATGACAAAATCGACGTATTGGCAGAATTGCGAGCAGAAACGGATGGTAAACCAACCGTTATGCGTTTTATCATAAAGGGTCAGGCCGGAATGGCTGAGTATTGGGAAGGCGGGTAAAATTGGATTTGCATATTCTTTGCCCGCCGGTCACAAACCAGAATTAAAACAGGTGTAATTATGAAAAGATTTATTTTTGCAGGACTCGTGTTAATGATTTCCATGTCATCAATGGCTCAGGACCCGATGGAAGATGGCAGCAGGGTAATCCTGCCTATCGCCTCGCAATCATGTGTTTTGCCTTCCGCCCCGCCGCCAATCCCGGACTCGCCCAGCAAGGATGACCTGTTGATGGCACAAAAAGGCGTGAAGGGCTTTCAGGCGGATATGGAAGTTTACCGTGCATGCATCAACCATGATGTGCTGAGTGACGAATTGTCTGATGGGAACCGTCAGGCCATTACCAACGCACATAATTACTCGGTGGAGATGGAAGAGCGTGTCGCGGGAATGTTTAATGAAGCGGTGCGGGCCTACAAAGCAGGCCTGGCAAAAGATTAATAATTTATTCTTCGCCCAGTAAAAATTTTTGCAAAAACATCACCGTGACCTGCTGATACAGGTCACGGTTTTCTTTTCTGGCATAGCCATGACCCTCGTTGAGAGCATTCATATACCAAACCGTTCCGCCTTGTGAGCGCAAAGCCTCGACCATCTGTTCGGATTCCGACATCGGCACGATCGGGTCATTGTGACCCTGCACGATCAGCAACGGAATTTTGATATCGGCGACATTGTTTAACGGACTGATGTTCTGTAAAAATGCACGCATTTCCGGGTCGCGTTCGTCACCGTACTCAACACGACGCATTTCACGCCGATAGTCCTGTGTATTTTCAAGAAAGGTGACAAAGTTGCTTATTCCAAACCGGTCCACGGCGACACGCAGGCGGTCACCGTAGCGTGCGGCAGATGATAAGGCGACATAGCCGCCGTAACTGGCACCAAATATTCCGACGCGGTTTTTGTCGAGTTGTGGTTGCAATGCGATCCAGTCGAGCAATGCACCCACGTCATCGACGGCGCCCTCACGGTCATAGCCATTATCAAGTGCCATGTAGGAAGCACCATAGCCCAGAGAGCCGCGTATATTGGGCGCGATAACGGCTACGCCGAGCTGGTCGATCCAAAGTTGAAACTCACTGTTGAATCCTGGCCGGTACTGGTTTTCAGGACCACCGTGTATGTGAATAATGACTGGAAAAGGCCCTTCGCCGGGTGGAAGGTAAACAAAGGCCTGGACAGAGAGTGTTTTGCTTTGCCCTGCGGTTTCATCCCCTTCATTGTCTTTGGCAATTACTTTGCCCTTTTCATTGATTGGCGAAGGATAACGTATCGGGATGGGGCTTGAGAACTTACTCGTGTCGAGACCGCCAACCTCGCTGTAGGTCCAGCGGGTAAGCTTTTTTGCAGACAGGGGATGGCGGCCAAGATCAAGAACAAAAGCATCGTTGGGACTTTGGGAAGAGTTGAGGGTCATACCGAGCTTTTTGCCATTGGGATTAAAAACCAGGCCGGTAATCAATCCCAACGGCAGGTTTTCGACCCGCCTGTAGCTTAGTTTATCCGGGTTAAACAGGTACAAATTGTTCATACCGTGTTCATTGGAAACAAACGCTCCACGTTTCCGGTCATCACTCAGTACAAACTGGGTGATGTCCCAGTCAGCAATACTGTGCACAAAAGTAATAACCGGCGTTTCACCCAGGCTTACCCGGGCCAATTCGGCAGCACCATTACGCTGGTTGGTGACAAATAGGACGCTTTTATCCTGCCGGTCAAAGCCGGATGCAATATTGGTGGATGGAGTTTCAATACTGCCGGCAAGCAAACGCAGCTCGCCATCGGGCAAGTCCTTCAGGTAGACCCTTGAATCCACCACGCTGATGAAATGCTGGATCAGCAGTTGTTTACCATTGCGACTGAAATCAACAGGTTTCCACAGTGTGCCGTCATTTGTTTCCAGGACTATTTTCGGCGGGTCCGAAGTCCTGACATTTTGTATCCAGATGTCGTTTGAGCGACCGTTTCTCCGGGTTGAACGGTACGCCAGTCGTTTGCCGCTACGGTCCCAAACCATGCGGTTGTTCAGTGATGTTCCGTCCGAGAGCAGATTGAGGAGGCCATTTTCAGGATCGAGTAAAAACACCTGATCAAACTCATCACCGCCTTTGTCGCGCGTTATCGCCAGCAAACCCCCGCCCGGTTGTCGCAGAACTTCGCCCACGGGTTCCTTGTCAAAGGTCAGTTGATAACGCGAACTGCCCGGCTCGATCACCCGGTGCAATTGAGTTACCGGTCCGAAACGGGTTTTTACATAGATGTGTTTGCCGTTTTTTGACCATCCGGCGAAGCGGGCCGAACGAATGTTCTGGTAACGCATCAAGGCAGGAGTCAAAGATGACGGGACGGGCGGAATATCCTCCATGATCAACTGGCCATTGTTGGCTGACCAGCGTGATACCTCGGCGGCCGGGCTGTCGCCCGGGGATACCAATAAAATCAGCAGTGCTAACAGAGGTCGCATTGGTTTCCTTCAGTTGCGTGTGTAGGCCTCGACTAAGGAGACCGGAAAATGCCCCGAAATGTGCATATTTCAGCCTGCTTGTTTACATAGAGCCTGTGTAGTGTTGCCGTTATAATCCTTGTTCAGACCAATCACAGAATAATATGCGCAAAGCCCTTCACATTATAATCCTGGCAGCGGGTTCCGGAACCCGCATGAAGTCACGGTTGCCGAAGATTTTGCAAACAGTCGGTGGCCGCCCGATGATTATTCACGTATTGGATACCGCGATGCAACTGCAACCGGCAGCGATCCACGTGGTTTACAATCCTGCAGTCCCGGAACTGATGACGGCCTGCGCCGATTTTAAAATAAACTGGGTGCCCCAGGCCGAGCAATTGGGTACGGGTCACGCGGTGCTACAGGCAATGCCGGCAATACCCGAAGATGCTGATGTAATGGTTTTGTATGCTGACACGCCGCTGGTTGATCCGGTCGTGCTGCGGGAGTTTGTTCAATTCAATACCTCAGATATGAAAGTGCTGTCGATGGAAGTGGCTGAGCCCACGGGTTACGGGCGGATACTGAAAGACAGTGAAGGCATGGTTACCGGCATCGTAGAGGAGCGGGATGCAAGCGCCGGCCAAAAAACCATTAAAGAGGTCAACTCCGGCATTATCATGGCGCCACGACCTGTGCTGATGACCTGTTTGAACGGTATGCTCAATGATAACGCCCCAAACGAGTATTATCTGACCGATATATTTTCGATTGCATATGCAAGCGGTTTTCCGACAACTTCGGTCAAGGCACCGGATGCAGAAGATCTGGAAGGTGCGAACGACCGCATTCAACTGGCGGCACTCGAACGGAGGTATTGCGGAAAAATGGCTGAAAAATTAATGCTTGCCGGTGTGCAACTGGCAGATCCGGCACGTCTGGATGTGCGTGGCCGGGTGGAGGCGGGCAGTGACGTCTATATTGATGTCAATGTCATTCTTGAAGGCGACATCAGCCTTGGCGATGGCGTCCGGATCGGGCCGGGTTGCATACTGAAAAACTGCACACTGGCCGCTGGCACCTGGGTTCATGCCTATAGCGTGCTGGAAGGCATGAGTACGCTCGGTGCTTGCGATATAGGGCCGTTCGCGCGCGTCCGCCCTGGAACATGCTTGCACGCCGGTAGCAAGGTCGGCAATTTCGTAGAGGTCAAAAACACCACACTGGGCGAGGACAGCAAAGCCAGTCACCTGAGCTATCTGGGTGATGCCACAATCGGCGACCGCGTCAATATTGGCGCAGGAACGATAACCTGCAATTACGATGGTGAAAACAAACACCGCACCAATATTGAAGACGATGTATTTATTGGTAGCGGTACCCAGTTGATTGCGCCGGTAACCATCGGTGAGGGTGCTGACATTGGCGCCGGCAGCACCATCAGCAAGGATGCACCCGTCGGTAAACTGACCCTCAGCCGGGCAAAGCAAACCACGCTTTCGGGTTGGAAGCGGCCGACCAAAGATACACAAGAGCCTTAGTTATGTGTGGCATTGTCGCAGCATCGGCGCAACGCAATATCCGGGACCTGTTGATCTCAGGCCTGCATGCGCTTGAGTACCGGGGCTATGATTCTGCCGGTATCGCCATCCAGCAGGATGGATACCTGGCCCGTTTTCGGGCGGCGGGCAAGGTAAAAAACCTGGAAGAACTGCTGATTGGCTCTCCGGTTGATGGTCATTGTGGTATTTCTCATACACGCTGGGCCACCCACGGTGCACCCAGCGAGAAGAATGCCCACCCACATGCCTCTGGTGATCAACTTGCGCTGGTGCACAACGGCATCATCGAAAACCATGAGGACCTGCGCAAGGAACTGGAGCGATCCGGTAGCCACTTTACCTCCGAAACCGATACCGAAGTGATGGTGCACCTGATTGCGCAATTAATGGATACCGGTCTGGATCTTTTTTCCGCAGTACGCAAAGCAGTGAAACGCTTTCATGGAGCGTTCGCAATCGCGGTGGTCAGTGCTGCGGAGCCCGGCGTGGTAGTAGGCGCCCGCAGTGGCAGTCCGCTGGTACTGGGTATCGGTGATGGTGAAAATTTTCTGGCCTCTGATATCTACCCGCTGCTGGGAGAAACCAGTCACTTTGTGTTTTTAGAGGAAGGCGATGTGGTTTCGCTGCATTCCAATGGCTATGAAATCCGGGACGAAAATGATGAGCGCGCAGACCGGGCCATCAAACAGGTCGAGACCAGCGCAAATGCCGTGCAGCGAGGTGACTATGACCATTACATGCTCAAGGAGATTTTTGAGCAACCGCAGGCAGTTGCTGAAACGCTGGAAGGCCGGATCAGCGCAACGGCCGTGTTGCCGAATATTTTTGGTGTGGGTTCGGAAGAAATTCTGCGCCAGATCAAACAGGTGCATATTGTTGCCTGCGGTACGAGCTACCATGCGGGACTGGTGGCCCGTTATCAGATGGAGCAACTCGCGGTCATTCCCTGCCAGGTAGAGATCGCCAGCGAATACCGCTACCGCAGACCGGTGGTGACGCCGGACACGCTGTTTGTGGTTATTTCGCAATCGGGGGAGACAGCCGATTCGCTGGCGGCCCTGAAGCACGCCAAACAAGCGGGCTATACCAGCACACTGGCGATTTGTAATGTTGCGGAGAGTTCCATCGTGCGCGAGGCCGACCTGGTGCTGATGACACGGGCAGGCCCTGAAATCGGTGTTGCTTCAACCAAGGCATTTACCACGCAATTGGTCGCATTGGCACTGCTGGTGCTGGAATTGGCAAGATTAAATGGTGTTGACGAAGATGTTTACGAAAAATATGTAGTTGACTTAAATCGTCTGCCCGAATTGTTGAACCAGGCTCTGGGTCTCGACAAAACATTTGAATCACTATCCGAAGCCTTTGTGGATAAAGACCACGCCCTGTTCCTGGGGCGGGGCAGTCTTTATCCAATTGCGATGGAAGGCGCCTTGAAGCTCAAGGAAATATCTTATATCCATGCGGAAGCCTATGCTGCAGGCGAGCTTAAGCATGGTCCACTGGCACTGATTGATGCGCAGATGCCCGTGTTCGCAGTCGCGCCAAACAATACGCTGTTGGGAAAACTGATCAGCAATATCGAAGAAGTCAGCGCGCGCGGCGGTGAGCTATATGTGATTGCGGATTCCGAAGTGGTCTCAAGTTTTCAGCAGCGTCACGGCCACATCATCGGGCTGGATACGGGTGGCCCTTTGCTGGCCCCAATTGTAATGACCATTCCATTGCAGTTACTGGCCTATCACGTGGCAGTGCAACGGGGAACCGATATTGACCAACCCCGAAACCTGGCCAAATCAGTGACCGTCGAGTAATTACTACCAGGAACAAACCATACATTCCAATGTTGCCTTGTTTCAACCCATTGATCGCAAAACACTTGCTTCGTGTTTACAAGGCCAATTGGAAATAAAAGTTTGGAATCGGGGGACAAATGAAAGTTGCAATATTTTGTTTAGCCATGCTGATGAGCGTAAACCCCGTAATTGCCCAGCAATCAGCGGTCGCAGAGCCACAGTCCGACCAGGAAGAATCAGAAGATAATGTGAGTAATAACGCTGAGTCCGATGAAAACCCGGGTGATGCGGAAGAAGAGAGTCTGGCGCACATCGAAACGTTGCCGCATAAATCCGGTTATATCAACAAACCAAATTTTGGTTCGGCCGCATCGGTTCCTTTGCAGTTGGAAGAGGACGACAGGGTTAAAGATCCCATAATCCGGTTTTCTGCAATCGACGGGGGGCTAAAACCCTGGTTTGATTATAAAAAGAAGCTCAATGATCATCTTGGTTTCCAGATTGGAATTGACTACAACACGCTGTATCAGGCCACCAATGATTCGTTAACCGATGAAGATAAATTCATGAGCGGGACATTTCGTATCTATGGCAAGTGGGAACTGTACAACAAGGGGGAAGCCAATAAGGGTTCATTGGTTTTTCAACTAAATCATCGTCACAACATAATTCATCCACTTGCACCAAGCGACCTGCCTTCCAATATTGGCTATATCGGTGTCACCGGAACAAATTTCAGTGATGCAGGGGCGATATTGGGGGATATTTACTGGCAGCAAAAAATGTGGGGTGGTAATGGTGGACTTGTCATTGGTCGCTTTGATCCAAATGACTTTATGGATGTGCTGGGCTATGCAAATCCGTATACAACTTTTTCAAATCTTGCGGTGTTGTTTAACGAAAGCATCGCGCTACCGGATTGGAGTTGGGGGATTGGTGTGGGAAGCTGGCTGACTGAGCAGGTTTATGTAAGCGCTTCACTTAGTGATGCCAATGGTACGGCCACCAATGAGAAGTTTTTTGAGGGTGGTTCGGAATTTTTACCCAGGGGAAATTGGCTGGTCACCGGAAAAAGACCAGCGTTACTACAAAAATGTACACCTGACACTGTGGCAAGTTGATGCGCGCAAAGATCTGGGGATCGAGTCATCAAAAGGCATTGCTGTTGCCGGCAGCTGGATCTGGAATGAGACCTGGATGGCTTTTGCCCGGGCCGGTTGGTCAAAAGGCTCAGCGCCGATCTCCAACCAGGCTTATACCATTGGCTTTGGCAGATTATTCCGTCATTGGTCTGATGTGTTGGGGATAGGCATCAACTGGGGCAACCCACCGGATAAATCCTTGTCCCGGCAAACGACGGCGGAATTGTTTTACCGGATGCAATTCAGTGAAAATCTGCAATTGACACCCAGTCTTCAATACATCAAAAATCCGGCACTGAATGATGAAACAACTTCGGTCTGGCTGTTTGGCCTCAGGATGCGTCTGACACTGTAGTTTTCCTACAAAAACTATCGTTTTTCACTGGTTTTGCATCACGTTTTATTGGTGCATCCTATATGTAACTGAAAAAATAGTTATTGCCGAAAGTGCAATCAATGATTACAATGAAATCACTTTTTAATCATGTATCGGAATTTATGGCCAGCATAACAATCCGCAATCTTGATGACGCTGTTAAAGCACGGCTTCGCATTGCTGCTGCCACTCATGGCTGCTCGATGGAAGAGGAGGCCCGGCAAATACTACGCCGCACGCTGATGACACAAAACGCCCCGGTTCGACTTGGAACCCAAATAAACCAAGGTTTCGCAACCCTTAGCGGAGTTGATTTAGAAGAACCCGGTCGGTCTGAGCCACGTTCCGCACCCGATTTCACTGACGCGGATGAATGATACTTCTTGATACCAATGTGCTGTCGGAATTGATGAGCGCATCCGCTTCACGACAGGTGATTGCCTGGATGGATCGGCGAGTGGCTACAAACCTCTATATTTCAGCGATAACCCGTGCCGAGATTGAACTGGGTATTTGCCTGTTGCCGAACGGCAAAAGAAAAGATCAAATCAATCAGGCCGCAATGAAAATGTTTAATGAATTTAGTGGCAGGTGTTTGCCCTTTGAAGAGGCCTCAGCCGTACAATACGGGCGCCTGGTTGCGTACAGACAAAAAGCCGGATGGCCGATCAGCGTTGAGGATGCGCAGATTGCTGCCATCGCATTGACCCATCGAATGAAATTGGCAACCCGAAACACTAAAGATTTCAGGCTTCTCGAAGAGTTGGAATTGATCAATCCGTGGGATCAGGCTGGGTTGAATTAATCGCTTTTGTGCAATGGCCTATTGCAGGATCAACATCAGACGTGAGTTGAAACCACTACTCTCGCCTTTGATGCCATCAAGCTCGTTCCAGATGTAGCGGTAGTTAAGATTCACGCTAAATATCGGGCTCAGCCACCAGGTTAAACCAAGTGAGGCGATATCCAGATTTCCGCCATGAATTGCAGCATCATCCAGGTCCAGCGATGACCAGCGAGCGGATAGTTCCCATGCACCCTTGCCATTTTGGTAGACACTCTTGGCCACTGGTACACCACCAAACACGCCGCTCTTTTTGTTATAAGCACGCATTTCGCCGGTAAGTATCCACGAAAGTCCGATCCAGTACCCATTGAAGGTGGGATCGCCAAGTAACGGGTTGTCCACATTGACCCGGGTGTATTCGCTGCTCAGCCAAAATGGACCACGACGCCAGGATAGTTCAGCGTTCCAGGTGTCGGACTTATTCCCGGGTAACACCCCATTTTCAAAACCAAAACCTGTGTCGACAAAAACAGGTGATTTGTTGAATTCAGGTTCAGTACCATATCGGAATCCTTCCTTGAGATCGGAATACCGGTAGCCGATACCCAGGTGCAAAAGGTTGCTGTCGTCAGCAGAGTGCAGCGGCGCCCAGGTGAAACGCGCAATCGCCTGGCTGGCGCCTTCATTGAAATCCTGGCCTGCGTCAAACCAGTCGTTGAACACACCAACCGCCCAGGTGGTATATTTTTCCGGGCTGGAGCCATTCCAGACAACGCCAACGTTGCGTGACGGCATCAACGCATCGGCGACCGCACTGCGCTCCTGCATTTGATTGAAAAGCATCGACTGAACACGTTCGCCGGAAATCGGTTCTTTCTGCTTGCCGATACTCATTACCGAGTTATTAAAAAATGGAATATCCAGCCGCCAGTCAAACAGCGTCACATTTTCCACTTCACTGGTTTCAAAACCTTTACTAAACGCATTCGTGGCACCAAAAATCGTGTATATCCAGGGCTTTTTAAAATTGATGGTTCCAAGAAAGCCAAATCGAAAACCGCGGACCTCACCTCCACTAAAATCGTCCAAATCTCCAAATTGGAATTGGTTGGCGTCATCCTGGTCAAGCCATATCATGCGATCCAGAAACAGTCCGGCAGTGAAGATGCCTGATATCCAACGACCCTTCCATTGGTTCCACTTTGTTGCATCCACATAACCAAGCGGTACCGTAAAGGGCGGGGGTGTATAGGCCAGCCAACCCTGTTTTGTAGGCTCCTCGTCGGGTTCATCTGCAACCACGCCTACCAGACGGTTTTTCACCACCACGCCGTCGTGTACAACAAACACTGAATAGGTAAAGGTATCCATCAGTACTTCAAAATTTTCACGCGGGTCTTCACTAAAAATCATAAAGCTGGGCAGTTCGCCCAATGTCAGATTACCCAGCATTACACCGTTTTGGGCGTTGACTACCATTTGGGCTTCATCCCTGGATATTTTGTCTTCGGTGACAATATCCAGCTTGTTTTCCCGGATGAGGATATTGACGACTCTGTCTTCGGTTTGCCCGTTTGGATCAATCAGTGTGACATTCCGGATCAGAACTGTTTCCGGGCCGATCGTTTGTGCGACAGCGTTTAGCGAAATGAAAAACAAAACGATAGAGGCTATAACTACACGGATGCTGAAAATCATTTTTCTCATTTTGAATAACAGTGTAGAAAATTGGAATCAATACTGGATTCATAAACTAACACGTAGAGGACGGTGTGATCTATAAAAACACACTGGAATAGCCGCCATGTGCGGGCCTTTTTTGTCACATACACTGGCTAAAACCCATAAGGTTCAGTAAGCTGTGTTCCCAGTTTAAATAATCGACTGGCGCTAAAATATACAGAGGCCCGTTCAATGCGCAAAAGACGCCATGCAGACGATGAAGCGGAAATCAACATCACTCCGATGTTGGATATCGTTTTCATCATGCTCATATTCTTTATTGTCACCACCTCTTTTGTTAAGGAAAGAGGGCTGGAGGTTTCCAGGCCTTCTAATACACCACCCAAAGAAATCAAAAAAAGCAAAGGCCCGATCGTTATCAAGATTGATGCCAACAGCAATATCTCACTGAAGGGCAGAATCCTTGAGCGCAAAGCCGTGCAGGCCAACATGGAACGGGAAAAAGCCGTGAAACCTGATTCGGCATTAATTATTGCTGCACACCCCGATGCCCAAACCGATGCGTTGGTAACCATCCTTGATGCCGCTGAGGCGGTGGGTGTCGCCAGCGTAAGTGTGGCCACGATGAAGCGGAAGAAATAGGAGCACCGGTCACGACAACGCTGATTACCGCATTGTTTAAAAAAGCCGTTCCCGACGATCGTCGATGTTATCAGTATTCATTGTCCATTGAACCGGGTTGTATAGGGAACTGGCGGATTCACGCTGAAGCCGGTTTCGGCTTTTCAGGCAATTCCAGTAAACCCGTGGCGTCCTCCTGCGGTGGCATCTGCAAGTGATAACCCTGCTCTGACAAATTCTTCATTACCTTTTCGACATCTTCGTAGGCGAGTTTGCGACCGCTTGTAAGCTCCAGGTCCATAACTTTTTCGGGTACACCAAAGACCGTTTTGAGCGCATCGGGCAAATCATCAAAACCTTCTTCGTCGAGCAAATAGATATAGGTAAAACCCTTCTGGCTGGAGCGAAAAACCGTGCATTTCACCGAACTCTTCATGGAAATATTCACCGGTTCATGCGCTCTTCGATCAGTACATCAACCACCCCGGGTTCGGCCAGCGTTGAGGTGTCACCCAGGTCTGAATAATCGTTCCCGGCGATTTTGCGCAGGATGCGGCGCATGATTTTGCCGGAGCGGGTCTTGGGTAGTGAGGGTGCCCACTGGATCAGGTCGGGTGTGGCGATCGGGCCGATTTCCTTGCGCACCCAGTTGCGTAATTCGGTGCGCAATTCATCGCTGGGTGTCGCGTTGGCATTCAGTGAGACATACACATAAATTCCCTGGCCCTTGATGTCGTGCGGGTAACCCACAACGGCTGCCTCGGCGACCTGCGGGTGAGACACCAGTGCACTTTCCACTTCAGCCGTGCCCAGGCGGTGGCCGGAGACATTCAGCACATCGTCAACACGACCGGTAATCCAGTAGTAGCCATCTGCATCACGCTTGCAGCCGTCACCGGTGAAATAGTTGCCGGGGAAGGTGGAAAAATAGGTTTCCACAAAACGCTCGTGGTCGCCATAGACTGTGCGTATTTGTCCCGGCCAGCTATCGGTAATCACCAGTTGACCTTCTGCTTCGCCCTCGATCACGGCACCGTTTGAATCAACGATCGCCAACTGAACACCCGGCAATGGAAAGCTCGCAGAGCCGGGCTTCATCGGCGTTGCGCCTGGTAAGGGCGTGATCATGATGCCACCGGTTTCTGTTTGCCACCAGGTATCAACGATTGGGCAGCGGTCGTCACCAACAACATGAAAGTACCATTCCCAGGCTTCCGGGTTGATGGGCTCCCCCACCGAGCCCAGCAAGCGCAGGGATTGCCTTGAGGTGCGTTTGACGGGTTCGTCACCTTCGCGCATCAGCGCACGGATGGCGGTTGGAGCGGTATAGCAAATGTTGACCTGGTGTTTGTCACATATCTGCCAGAAGCGGCTGTAGTCAGGGTAGTTGGGCACACCTTCAAATATCAACGTGGTTGCGCCGTTTGCCAACGGCCCATAAACAATATAACTATGGCCGGTCACCCAGCCGACATCAGCCGTGCACCAGTAAATATCTCCCGGTTGATAATCAAACACCAGTTCGTGGGTGAAAGAGGCATACACCATATACCCGCCGGTGGTGTGCAGCACGCCCTTGGGCTTGCCGGTTGAGCCGGACGTATAGAGGATGAACAAAGGGTCTTCCGCACCCATTTCTTCACAGGGACAGTCATCGGAAACCCCCGATTCCATCACATCCAGCCAATGATCACGGCCGTCAACCATGGCAACAGCATTGCCGGTGTTGCGGATTACCAGCACTGACTTGAGCACCTCCATCACACCGTCACGTTCGCAGGCCTGGTTGACATTGTTTTTCAGCGGAATGGTTTTGCCGCCACGAACGCCTTCGTCTGCGGTAATCAACAGATTGGACTGGCAGTCGGTAATTCGTCCGGCCAGTGCATCCGGGGAAAAGCCACCGAACACCACCGAATGAACCGCGCCGATTCGTGCGCAGGCCAGCATCGCAACCGCCACTTCAGGGATCATCGGCATGTAAATCGTAATCCGGTCACCGCGTTTCGCACCGAGCGATTTGAGCACATTGGCCATGCGGCATACGCGCTGATGCAATTCGCCATAGCTGATGTGCAAATCACGCGCCGGATCATCGCCTTCCCAAATGATGGCGGTCTGCTCAGCACGCGCTGGAAGATGCCGGTCAATACAATTGAAACAGGCGTTCAGGGTACCGTCTTCAAACCAGCGGATATAAACATCATCGCGTTCCCATGAAACATCTCTGACCCGGCCAAAGGGTTTTATCCAGTTGATCCGCCTGGCCTGCTCCGACCAGAAGCCGGTATTGTCCTCAACCGAATGACGATACATGTTTTCATAACATTGCTGGTCAACGCGTGTGCGCTCCCTGGCTGCGGGAATGACGGGGTAGGTTTTTTCCATTGTCAGTTTCAATCCTGTATTTGAATGGGCATCATTTCCAGGTCATACCCGGCCGCCAGCCCCAGCGCCACAACAGCCCGGCACCAAAAAACAATCCGCCAAGGTGTGCGAAATGTGCCACCTGCGGCATTGCCCCGGTGACACCGAATATCAATTCGACGCCACCATAGATCAGTACAAACCATTTTGCCTTGATTGGCACCGGAAAGAAAATAAGGAACAGGCGGTTATCCGGCCACATCACGCCATAGGCCAGCAACAATCCGAAAACCGCGCCGGACGCGCCAATGGTTGGATAAATCTCGCCGCTAAAATACTGAACCATCAATTGAATGAGGCCTGCACCGAGCACGCAAATACCAAAGTATTCAGCGTAGCGTCGACTGCCCCACATCCTTTCCACCGGAAAGCCAAACATCCAGACTGCAAACATATTAAAAAACAAGTGGTTAAAGCTGCCATGCAGGAAGGCATAGCTGATCAATTGCCAGGCCTGGAAATAGCCGCTGTGCAGCGGCCACAATGCCAGTTGCGCGGATATATTTTGCAACAGAAATACTGCAACACAGATGGCAATGACGCCGATGGATACCGGGTTTTGACCAAAGCCCTGTCGCGCGGTTTGTTGATTCAAATTTACTCTCCAATGAGACGTTGAATGTCCTGCTGGTTTACAATATTACAATGACTGATAAGAAGCTGCTTGATTCAAACGATATTAAACTGGTAACCGTGTACGCGGCGTCCAGCGGCGCACTCAAACCGCTTTACTACAAAGCGGCAGAGCGCCTGGGGGAAGTGCTGGCGGATGCAGGTAAGTCCATCATGTATGGTGGGGGCGGAGCGGGGCTTATGGGTTCCGTGGCGGACGGCGCGTTGCGAAGAAATGGTGAAGTTCATGGTGTGATTCCAGCATTTCTGCAACAGCTCGAATTAACCCATCAGGGTTTAACCAGCTTGACGATTGTAGATGATATGCGCACCCGCAAACAGCTGATGTTGGAGCGCGCGGATGCCGTTGTGACGTTGCCGGGCGGTTCAGGCACCTATGAAGAATTATTCGAAGCATTGACCATGAAGCGCCTGGGCCGGTGGGTGGGCCCGATTGTGCTGGTGAATACGAATGGCTTTTATGACGGTCTGCTGAAGTTTCTGCAACAAAGTATCGATGAGTGCTTTATGGGCAGCAAGCACCTGAAAATGTGGGCGGTGGTCGACCATCCTGAGGATGTGCTTGAGGCACTGAACACTGCCCATGTATGGGACAGCGATGCCATTAAGTTTGCCAATGTAACCCCGGCAAATGCATGAGTGAAAAACAAACACCGGGTATCAGGAAATGGCCCGCCTCCCGTGGTTTGGCGTGGGTGACCGGCAGCGTTGTGCTGATCAGGACGCAAGTCCTGCGATTATTGTTGATCAGTCTGTTTTTCCAGTTTTTTCTGAGCTTTTCACAGGCCGGGGCACTCGGCTTGCTGGTTATTTTGTGCTTGCCGGTGCTGAGTGCCGGGTTATTGCACGCCTTGTACCTGGTGGAACAAGGCCAAAAGCCAATGCTGGCGGTTTTGTTTATGCCGTTTACCGTCGGAAGTTCGTTGAGCAGGTTACTGCTACTGGGTGCTGTCGTGCTGGTGCTTGGCCTGATTGCCGTATCGCTAATGCTGGCGGGGCAGCTTGTAGACATTGACCCGTCAATACTCAGTCGCATCGAGGAGGGGGACCTCGAAGCATTGCAAATGATCGACCCGCAGCTCATTGAGCATGCTGTTATGGCAATGGCGGTGGGTGCTGCAATCAGCGGTACCATCAGTTATTTTTCAGTGCCGTTGATCTGGTTTAATAAAATGCCGTTGGGGCAAGCACTGGGAACCGGCCTTATCGCCCTTGCGCGCAATTGGAAACCATTGCTGCTGGTTGGTATGTTTCTGACCCTGCTGGCAATACCCGTCGGACTTTTGTTTGCTTTCTTTTACGTGTCAGTGTTGACCGGGGGTACGGCTTCTTTTTGGCTGGCTTTCCTGATGCTGCTGGTCGGGCCGATATTTCAGTTGATGTTATTTGCGACCCAATACATGGCATTCAGGGACATTTTTGGTATTGAAATCAGTTCCGAGGGCAAAAACGGGCAGGATCGCGATCAGTTGGTAGCCTGACCAGATTCTTCTTCATCATTTTCTTCTTCATCTTTGTTTTTTTCCGGCACCAGTATGCGGGCGAAAATTAATCCGATTTCGAAAAGCACCCACATCGGTAACGCCAGCAAGGTTTGAGAGATGATATCCGGTGGTGTCAGGATCATGCCGATCGCAAATGCGCCTACCACGACATAGGGTCGCCAGCTTGCCAGTTTGTCCGCAGTGGTGATACCGGTCGCTACCAACAGGATGGTCGCAATCGGCACCTCAAAAGTTATCCCGAATGCAATGAACAAGGTCATTACGAAATCCAGGTACTTGCTGATATCGGTCATCACCACCACACCCTCGGGTGCAACGCTGGTCAGAAAAGCGAATACCAGCGGAAATACGACGAAGTAGGCGAAGGCGCAACCGGTATAAAACAGAAGTACCGAAGACAACAACAATGGCCGTGCCAGCTTTTTCTCATGCCTGAACAAGGCGGGTGCCACAAATGCCCACAACTGGTACAAAATAATCGGAATCGCAATCATGAACGCGACCAGCAGCGTGAACTTGAATGGGGTCAGAAACGGTGACGCCACATCAATGGCGATCATGCTGCTGCCTTCCGGCATTTGTGCCATTAGCGGAGATGCAAGGGCTTCATAAAGTTGTCGGGAAAATGGCAATAGTGCCAGCAATACGATCAGAACCGCAGCGCAGGCTTTGAGCAGGCGACTGCGGAGTTCAACCAGGTGTTGGAGAAAGCTGAGTTCCTGGTCGTCTTCGGGCGAGTCAGTCATTGCTGTCCTGCACAGGACGGGCTTCTGGATCGCCGTTGTCTGTTACCTGTTCTGAAATTTCGGGCTTGGGGGTATCAGCCTCTGGTTTTTCAGGTTTTGGCTTTTCAGGCTCAGATGATTCGGGTTTGGGTGGTTCAGATTCAGTTGGTTCGGAAACTGTGCCTGTCGCAGGTTTTGCGATTTCCCCTTTTCCCGCTGTAAAACCGGGGATGGGTGGGAATTCTTTCCCGATACGTTTTAGTTCTTCACCTGCCTGTTTGATCGGCGCGCTGATATCTGCTTCGGCCAATTCAGATTCAATTGTCCTGCGCAGACTGGTCCAGCTTGCCCTGGCTTTATTTACAAAGCCGCCAATGGTGCGCGCGACTGCAGGCAAGCGTTCAGGGCCGAGTACCAACAGGCCGATCAGCGCCAGCAGAAACAGCTCGGCAAAACCTACATCAAACATCTTTCGGGCGTGAGGCCGGGGTGCTTTCCTGTTGGTCTTGGTTTTCAGCAGAGGTTTGTTCTTCTGTGGTCAGCTTTTCAGGTTCGCTGTCTTCGGGCTCATCCTCGATACCTTTGCGGAAACCTTTTATCGCACTTCCAAGGTCAGAACCGATATTGCGCAGGCGTTTAGTTCCAAAAACCACCACAACGATTAGCAGCAGGATCAGTAGCTGCCAGACGCTAATTCCACCAATCATGTTTTAACTCCAATGTTTTGTGTATCTGCGCAGTTTAGCCCAAACCGGGCGGTTTGGCTTGAAAAAAACCTGCGGGGAAACTCGTTTATGAAAAACGGCTGCGTAAAATAGCCATTCCGCTCAGCAGTATAAACAGAATTGCGAGCAAACGACCGGCATGGCCTAATGTCGGGATTGGTTCATACCCGTTGGCATCAGCAGCCGAACAGCCACCTGGTGGCGCAATTGCGAGGCTTTCAAAACCGACCTCACTTGTTTCGCTGACCAGCGTTGCAACTCCGGTATCCAAATCGAGCCGTAATATCTGGCTGGGTTTATTCTCAATGGTGTTGTTTATGATGCGCCGGTCGGTGATAGCCCAAAGCGTGCCTTCGGCATCGAAGGCCAGGCCGGCCTGGTTATACGCGCCTGCCGCTACGCCCAATGAACCCACCAGCGTGGTAACCCCAGAGGCAGGGTCGATACGATACAGGTTGGGCGCATCAGAGGAGCCGTCCAGAAACTGCCCATTGCCCAGGCCGTAAATCACGGTGGGGCTTCCATAAGCCGCGATTGCACTGATATTCACACCCAGCGCGCCGTCTCCGCCAATCTGCAAGCTGATGCCATTTATACTCACCTGGTACAGGTTTTGGGTCAGAACGGACGTAACATACAGGGAATTGTCACAACTGAAAGTCATACCGAAATCATTACCGCCGCCAACACTAAAACCATTCAACTTGACCTCTTGCTGGAAATTGACGCTGCCGGTTAGCGGGTTTATCGGGAACAGGGTGAGGGAATCATCATCGATACCCCATAATGTTCCATCGGGGGAAAACGCCAGGCCTTCGGTATCGACACGAGTCTGGACACCTGAGATCAACTCACCCATGCGTTGGTCTGCGCCGCTTGTCAGGTCGATCGAATACAGACTGTCATCAGTTGGCGCGTTGCCGCTGTCTGAATTGACGCTGTATGCCACAGGCGCAGCATTCGCATTCATCGCGAATAGCAAGGCGCTCAATAACAGGACATGGTTAGTTCTAAATTTCATGCAGGCAGCGTCCACCCTTGTTGCATTGGCAACTGGAAGGTCATGCTATCAGAAAAAACAAGGTTTACAAAGCCTTATGTCGGTTTCCGCAGCCCTGATCCAGGCATGTTGCGTAATTGCAACAAGGTGGTTTTGGGTAATAACCCCGTATGCGCGGCCAGGATATTGACCAAGTGCCTTTAGCCACAGTAGCTCAGTGGCACCGTTGGGTTCGAACGGGCTTGAACACTGTGCCCACAAGCTGCAAAATTCACCATATGTCGCATTTTGACAACACATTATTTTTTGCACCCAATGGGAAGATTTGATGAGTGATAAAGGTGTACTGCTGGTAAACCTTGGCACGCCGGATGCTCCGGAAACCAGTGAAGTCACACGGTTTCTCACCAGGTTTTTGTCTGATCCACGGGTGGTGGATCTGCCCAGGTGGCTGTGGATACCGTTACTGAGGCTGGTTATTATCCCCTTGCGTAAAGGAAGAATCACCGCTGCTTACAAGAAAATTTGGTTATCGCGAGGCTCACCTCTGATGGTTTATTCCGAGGACTTGTGTGCCGGTTTACAGCAACATCTCGGTGAGCGGATAAAAGTTGTTCTGGCCATGCGCCATGGGGAACCGGATATCAGCAACGGATTGGCAACATTGCAAGCTGCCGGTGTGAATAATGTGCTGGTTCTGTCCTTATACCCTCAATATTCGGTAACAACGACAGAATCAGTTTTTGATGCGGTAAGCACAGCTTTAAGCGATATGAACTGGCATCCGGACTTGCATCTGGTCAGGCAGTATCATGACAGTCCGGGCTGGATACATTCGATTGCAAGCTCGGTGAGAAATTTTCAAATCCAGCACGGCAAGCCCGAAAGGTTGTTGTTTTCCATGCATGGTTTACCCCGACGACTGGTTGAGGCAGGCGACCCGTACGAACAACAGTGTTTGCAAAGCGTTGCTGATGTGACTGAAATATTGGATATGAAAGACACATCATTGATCACCTTTCAGTCACGGGTGGGAAGGGAACCCTGGTTAAAACCGTATACTGATGAGGTGATCAGGGCACTGGCGGAATCCGGAGTCAAACATATTCAGGTAATCAGCCCGGGGTTTGCGGTTGATTGTCTTGAAACCCTGGAGGAAATTGGTATCCGTTACCGGGATTTGTTTACCTCGTGCGGCGGCGAAAAGCTTGAATACATACCCGCTCTGAATGGGACGGATACCCATGTCAGAGCGCTTGGCTCGGTTGTGGAGCAGACCTTTGACTGATTATTCTGGCTGGTTATTATTATTAGCCGGGGCGTTCAGTCGCCGGTGTAAATACAACCCGCGTTACAGGTCTCCTGAACAATGATTTTGCTCAAGCCGGAAAGGCCGGGGGTTAGCTGTTGCCAGATCCATCGAGCAAGGTTTTCACTGGTCGGGTTCTCCAATCCATTGATCTCGTTCAGGTAGTGGTGATCCAACTGATCGAACACCGGCTGGAAAGCACGGCGCAAATCGGCAAAATCCATCACCCAGCCATTGTGTTCTCCCACATTGCCGGTTACGTGAACTTCGATTCTGAATGAATGACCATGCAAGCGGGCACATTTGTGTCCTTCCGCAACGTTGGGCAAGTGGTGAGCGGCTTCAACCTGAAAGACTTTGAATACATCCATGGGCGAATTGTGACGCCACACCGTCACACACGCAAATAGTTACGCAAAACAGTTTAAAAGACATGGACCCGTTTTCGGGCCGAAATTGATTCAGCTACTGGCGCAACCCTGATTAGAATCACAAAATGGCTTTTTGGTGGATTTGCCGCAACGACACAGCGCTCCACTTATGGTGATGCACTCTTGTCCCCTCTTGTTGTAAATACGCAAATAGCCGCGGAATTTAAGCGGGCCGTTCTTGACGCAGGTAACGGTGATTGTCTGAGGCCGGCTGACCGGCATCCAATCTGAAGGGCGCTGTACGGCAGCTGTGTCCAGAAACTCAATCTCCAGATGCTGGTTGTCGCAAACTGGTTTGGATTTTGAGGCGCCACATCGGCAAAGACTGAGGTGATTGGCGTGGGTTACAGTGCCGTCTTCCTGTATGAGCGTAATGTTGCCGGACATTTTGATCGGGCCAGCCGCTGTGATCAGAGCCTCATTTGGAAGCGCCAGCCGTTTGGGAACCCGCTTACCGCCGCGTTGTTCAAGGAACCATCGATCGAGTGCTTTTTCACCCGTGGTTTCCTGCTTAATATCTTGATCGGGTGTGGCTTGATCAGGTGTGGAGGATGTATCCGAATCCGGCGCACTTACAGAAACCTCTGGTTCGAACCAGGGGTCTGGTTTTTTTAGGGCCTTGGTTGTGTCATCCATGACAAAACTCTCCAAGAAGTTTTATTACTTTGTATACTGAACATCCACAATACGCTTTCTATTAACAAATACAAGGTTTTAATGAAAAATTTAATTAAATTACTTGCAGTCTTTTTGCCGCTGAGTTTACTGGCAGCACCGGAGTTTATGCCCGACCGGGTACGCGGAGAAGGGCCGTTTGAACGACTAATTCTTCGCGGTGTACTCATGGTCAATGGTGAGGGTGCACCACCTGTTGGCCCGGTGGATGTGTTGATAGAAGGAAACCGGATTTCGGAAATCCGGAATCTTGGGCTGTTTACGCCCATCCCTGAATCGAATCGCATACCGGTTGAGCCGGGTGATCGTGTAATGGAGCTGGAGGGCAATTACCTGTTGCCGGGGTTTATTGATCTGCACGCCCATTTTGGTGGAGATGCACAAGGCGTATCGGCAGAGTATGTAGCCAAACTGTGGTTGGGCCACGGCATCACAACAATCCTGGAGCCGGGTAGCGGCAACGGCCTGGACTGGGTACTCGCCCACCAGCGGCGTAGTGAAAAAAATGAGATAGCGGCACCCCGCATCTACCCGTACGTGGTATTCGGACAAGGTGAGGATGGGCCTCTGATTACCGAGGATGCAACCCGGGCCTGGGTCAAAAAAGTGGCAAAGAAGGGCGCGCTTGGTATCAAGTTTTTCGGTGCGCCTGCGAATATTATGCAGGCGGCGCTGGATGAGGCCGGGAAGCAGGGCCTGGGTTCTACCATGCACCACGCACAACTTGATGTGGTGAACTGGAATGTGCTGGATTCCGCCCGCGCCGGTATGACGTCAATGGAGCATTGGTATGGCTTGCCCGAGGCCATGTTTGTTGACCAGGTCATTCAGGACTACCCCGTTGACTACAACTATACAAACGAGCAGGACCGTTTTCTTGAAGCCGGCCGTTTATGGGCGCAGACCGCTGAACCGGGCTCTGAGAAGTGGAATGAAGTCCGTGATGAACTGATCGCGTTGAATTTCACCATCAATCCGACGATGACCATTTATGAGGCCAGTCGCGATCTGATGCGTGAAATGAACGCAGATTGGCAAGCTGAATATACGCCACCTTCGCTGCTACAGTTTTTTCAGCCTTCATTGAAATCGCATGGCTCCTACTGGTTTGACTGGACCACGGCAAATGAAATCACCTGGAAAAATAATTTTCATATCTGGATGCAATTTCTTAACGACTACAAAAACCACGGTGGACGGGTAACGCTGGGCTCTGATGCAGGCTACATCTGGAAGCTCTATGGTTTTGGCTACATCCGCGAAATGGAATTGCTGCAGGAAGCCGGATTTCACCCAGTGGAAGTACTGCGTTCTGCCACCATCCAGGCCGCCGAGGTGTTGAACATCGCTGACCAGACCGGCTCAATACGCGTCTGCAAGCTTGCCGATCTGGTAATCGTGGAAGAAAACCCCATCGCCAATTTCAAAGTGCTGTACGGGACGGGCCATTTCAAGCTGGGTGCAGACAACAAACCCGAGCGCGTCGGCGGCGTGAAATACACCATCAAAGACGGCATCGTCTACGATGCCAAACTGTTACTTTCTGACGTACGAGAAATAGTCCGCAAAGCCAAGACCCCGTAGGGTGCGTTGTTTTTTAACGCACCGTTTGTGCGTGGTTTTTTCGTTTCCTTGCGGGAGTCTTTATACACTCAAGCGCGGCCAAACGCTCTTATGTCCATCAGAAGGATAAACACCTCAAGCCTTCGGCTATTTGCGCTTGCACATCCTGTGCAGCACAAATATCGGCACATCCTTGTGCCTCTGGTGCGTTAAAAAACAACGCACCCTACGCGTTAAAAAACAACGCACCCTACGCGTTAAAAAACAACGCACCCTACGCGTTAAAAAACAACGCACCCTACTTCATGGATTTTATGTCTGCCAGTACTTCAGCCGTATGTTCATCGGGGTTTACGTCGGCGTAGTGTTTTGCGATTTTTCCTTCGGGGTCGACCAGGAATGATTGGCGGCTTGCCAGTGTCAGTAATTTGTAATCTCTCAGTACGCCATAGGCTTTAGCAGCCTCTTCGTTTTCATCGGCGAGAAGCGTGAACGGCAGTTTGTATTTATCTGAAAACTTCTTGTGCGACGCCACGTCATCAACGCTGATGCCTACAACCGTGGCATCGATTGCTTTGAAAGCATAGATGTTGTCGCGGAAGTTGCAGGCTTCCGTGGTGCATCCGGGTGTGTCGTCTTTGGGATAAAAGTAGATAGCCAGCCATTGGCCCCGGTAGTCACTGAGATCGTGCCAGTCGCCGTTTTGATCCTGTAGATGAAAAGCGGGTGCAGTTGATCCTACAGCAGGGGGCTCACCGGCAAAAACAGACGCTGGCAAAAGAGCGGTCAATATGGAAAGCAGAAATTTTTTCATGGCAATGCACTCCGGGAGGCAGTTTTAAATCTGGATATGATAATTATAGGTCACGCAGTGCAATCTTGCCGCAAAAACCATGCTGCCGGATGCAATCCTCAACTTGAGAAAACAATTCTGGGCCGGTTAAACAGGGTAGCGGCAACGGCCGCCAGTAACAAACCGATCAGCAGCGTACTGCCCATGGACAGTGCGAGCCACAATGCACTGACAGACTCGCCCCGGACAAACTCTCCGATCAGCAGGTTTTGAGAAAACATCGGGATGGCCATCATCCAGCTTTCAGGATTGACCGGGTTGACCATAAAAATAATGCTTGGGACCATCGGTACCAGGAAGATCAGCCCCATGTAGGATTGAGCTTCACGAAGGCTTTTGGCCATTGCCGCCAGCGTGGTCAGCAGCGCGGCGGCGAGTACAACCACCGGTGCGATTACCAGCAAAATCCCGCCCACAGTCGCAGCACCCAGGTTCAGGTCTATGCCCAGGGCACCGGTCGGCATGTGTGGCAGTGCAAACCGGAATGACAACAAGGTGAGCGCAAGCGATGCAAACGCGTAAGTTGCGGTGGCGCCCATCTTACCCAGCATGATTTGCCAGCGGGGAACCGGGTTGATAAGTAATGGTTCCAGTGATTTACGTTCTTTCTCACCCGCGGTCGTATCGATTGCCAGGTGCATACCGCCGGTAAACGCGGTGATCATCAGTACGTAGGGCAGGAAAATCATGAACAGCAAGCCACGGCTTTGTGGCGTGGACAAATCCACGTCTTTTACCATTACGGCCGATTGTATGGAGGGTGATATGCCCCGCAACTGTAAACGCAACTGGCCGATCTGCGATCCATAGGCGCGCAGTAGCCCCCTGATCCGCCGAATCTGGGTCTGGGATTCGCGGCGTGATGGATCGGCGATCAATTCAACCACCGCCGGTTTGCCGGCTTTCCACTGTTCGGCAAATTGATCGGGGATACGAATGACGACAGGAGCCTCCTGCGCATTGACCATGCCTTCCGGGTCGTCTGGTGCGGCCTCGATGATGATACCCTGCTGTTCCAGGAAATTTACCAGGTTGGGTGCATTGAGCGCCCCGACGACTGGCACTTCCAACACTTGTTCAGCGCGTTCCTGCTGTTTGCTGGCACTAAAATAGGCCAGTCCGATAAACAGAACCGGAAACAGGATAGGGCCTAACAGCAAGGAATTAAAAATTGCCCGCCGATCGCGTAAATTCTCACGGATCTCCTTTTTGTATACCGTGCTCAGACCGCTCATGCTGCCAGCCCTTCTTCGGTCCCTATCAAATGCACGAACGCGTCTTCCAGGCTATCGCAACCGCTGGTTTGCATGAGCTCCTCTGCGGTTCCATTGGCGGCGATCCGACCCTTGGCGATGATAATAATTCGGTCACACAAGGCTACAACTTCCTGCATGATGTGGGTCGATAAAACCACCGAATGACCGGCGGCCTTCAAGTTCAGGATATACTCACGCAAGGCACGGGTACTCATCACATCCAGGCCGTTGCTGGGCTCATCCATCATCACCGTTTGCGGTTTGTGCACCATTGCGCGTGCAATCGCGACCTTGACGCGCTGGCCCTGCGAAAACCCCTCCGTGCGCCGCTCGATAAAATCGGCCATGTCCAGCGTTGCCACAAGTTCCTCGATACGCTCGTTAATGGTTTTGCGCTCCATGCCGTGCAACTCACCGTAATAGACGATGTTTTCGCGTGCGCTCATGCGTGTATAAAGTCCGCGACTGTCAGGTACCACGCCGAGGGTTCGCTTGATTGCCATGGCGTCTTTTGTCGGGTCCAGCCCATCGATGCGGATCTCGCCCGAATCCGGCGGCAGCAATGAATACAACATCCTCAACGTGGTCGTCTTGCCGGCACCGTTCGGGCCCAGCAACCCGGTGATTTCCCCATCGCGTACTTCAAAAGAAATACCGTCGACCGCCTTGATCTTGCCAAAGGATTTATACAGGTTACTTACTTTAATCATGGGTCAGGTCCGAGCAAACTGGTAAAAAATGGTGCGGGCAGGATGTTTTCGATACAGGCAGTGTCCAATTCTTCAATACTGCCCTGTTGTATAAATGCTGTTGTTATATTGCGCAGGCAAATATTCTTCATCACCGAATGCGCCTGGCCACGGGCGATGAGATTCAGGCTGTTGCTGAAGGTTTCTGCTGTTTTCTCGGCGTATTCCGGTGGAGTGACGGGGTCACGTTCGCCTGACATCAACAGCACAGGCACGTCAGAAATCACTGGTTGGTGAAAATCGGCAGGCACCTCACCGCGCGGCCAGATCTGGCACTGCACATCCATGACCTGCAAAAGCAGATTGCCCATCAGGGTGCCGCCATAATCGGCTGATAAATCCATTTGCGGGTAGTCTTCAGCGCACATCACGGAAAGCTCCATGCCCTTGCTTAACATTTCGCTAAGACCTGACATCACCAGTATGGCCTGGCTCGCAAGCCGGGTCAGGTCGCCGGTGGTCACGGCCTCGTGAATCAATAACGGGATCAGGGCCTGGGTTTCACTGGAATAGCTCAGAAAACGAATCGCAACCGCCAGCGTATCGGCACTGATAAGGATTTTCTCACTTTCTCCGCTCACCGGATCAATGATCGTGGTGTGCAGCGGTTGCTCTCGCAACTGTGCGAACAGGGCATCCAGTTCACCCGAAGCGCGGGGGTAGAGTGAATTACAAATCTCGTCTCTGGCACAATCCGCCAAAACAGCCATAACACTGCGGTCCAGCATGATTGAATGCTCCTGCCCCAGTGCCAGTTGCATCGGCACGACACTATCGAGCGTCATGGTACGCACCGTTTCCGGAAACAGCCTCAAATACACTTGCGCCGCACGGGTTCCGTAAGACACCCCCATCAGGTTGATCTGCTCGTACCCCATGGCCTCGCGCACCTGGTTGTAGTCCCCCATGGCGATGGTCGTGGTGTAGAAGCGCGGGTCACCATCGAGCGCGGACAGGCACTTCTCTGTTTCTGTGCGGAGCAATTCCAGGTCGATCTCCCGGTCAAGGTCTTCCTCGATATCCGAACTGCAAGCCAGCTTGTTGGACTGACCTGTGCCGCGCTGGTCGATCATCACGATATCACGGGTTTTACGAATTTTGTTCAGTGTTGAGCGCAACATGACCCAGGTTTCGCTGGCTGCCTGCCCGGGGCCGCCGGCAAAAAAGAATACCGGGTCCGGCTCGGTTGTCTTACCTGTTGCAGGCGCAACGGCAACGCGCAGGCTTATTTTGCGTCCTTCGGGATTGGCGGGGTCTTCCGGTAGTTCATAGGAACCGCAGCGCGCACTGGCTGTCAGGTTTGTGCCTGGAAGGCTCAGCATGCAGTTGCTGAATTCAATCGTGTTCGAATCCGGCAAGGCTGATGCCACAAGCGGCACAGCCAGAATAAGCAGTGGCAATGAGCGCGGTAAAAGTTTATTCATCGGGTATCTTTCATCTGACCGTGTGACAGGGTAAACAGCCTGCAATTCCGAGTCTATAGGCTATATGTCATTTTTGATAATAAATGTGGTAATGGCGGCCAAAAGCTGGTGATTACTTTTGCGGTCCTGTGCAAACACCGTATTTTCCCCACAGACAAAAATCGCCCGTATAATATTTGCCAAACTGACTTGGGACCAGCCAGCATATGTACGCATTACAAGTTGATAACCTGACCAAAACATACTCGAATGGTGTGCAGGCATTAAAGGGCATCTCGCTTAATGTTGAAGAAGGTGATTTTTTTGCACTTTTGGGTCCCAACGGTGCCGGGAAATCCACCTTGATTGGCATCATCAGTTCGCTGGTGAACATTTCCTCGGGTGAAGTAAAGGTGTTTGATACCAGTGTGCGGGAGCAGCGATCCAAAGCGATGTCATATATCGGGTTGGTGCCGCAGGAGCTGAATTTTAATCAGTTTGAGAAACCGTTAGAGATCATCGTTAACCAGGCGGGTTACTACGGAATCGAACGAAAAGTTGCATTGCAGCGGGCCGAGAAATATCTCAGACAGTTGCAGTTATGGGACAAGCACGACACGACGTCACGGGCTCTGTCCGGCGGCATGAAGCGACGCCTGATGATTGCGCGCGCGATGGTCAATGAGCCACGATTGCTGATTCTGGATGAGCCGACAGCCGGTGTGGATATTGAAATCCGGCGTTCGATGTGGAAGTTCATCAGGGAGATAAATGAAAGTGGCACCACGGTGATCCTGACCACGCACTATCTCGAAGAAGCAGAGGAGTTGTGTAGAAATATCGCCATTATCGACCACGGTGAGATCATCCAGAACACAAATATGAAGGCTTTGTTGGGGACGCTTGATATTGAAACTTTTGTATTGGACATTCGTGAACCTTTGACGTCGGCACCACGGGTTGAAGGCGTTGACATTGTTCTGCGTGATGAGACCACGCTGGAGGCCTCGGTACCGAGGCAAAAGTCTTTGAACGCCCTGTTTGCAGCATTGGATGATTCCGGTGTTCGCGTGCTGAGCATGAGAAACAAGTCCAACCGTCTTGAGGAATTGTTTTTACGCCTGATTGATAAGGGGGCGAAATCATGAACGCGCACGTCAACTGGGTGGGTTACAAAACCATCGTGCGTAAAGAAGTTGTGCGTATCTTGCGTATCTGGGGGCAAACGGTGGTGCCACCGGCGATTACGATGACCCTGTATTTTGTAATTTTCGGCAACCTGATTGGCAGCCGGATTGGCGAGATGGGCGGATTTGACTATATGCAGTTCATCGTGCCCGGCCTGGTAATGATGTCCGTTATCACCAGTTCCTACGGCAATGTTGTGTCGTCCTTTTTTGGCGCGAAATTTGGTCGCCACATCGAAGAACTATTAATTTCTCCGTTGCCAAACTGGGTCATTCTGGCCGGTTACGTCACCGGCGCGCTATCCCGGGGCATTATGGTCGGTTCGGTGGTTATGGTGGTTTCATTGTTTTTCACCCGCATCGAAGTTCAGCATCCGATGATCATGATTTCTGTGTTGTTGCTGACCTCGATTGTATTTGCCATGGCGGGAATGGTGAACGCGATATTTGCCAATAAATTCGACGACATTGCCATTGTTCCGACTTTTATCCTGACGCCTTTGACCTATCTGGGCGGGGTTTTTTATTCCATCAGCCTGTTACCGGAATTCTGGCAAAAGGTGTCGGCGTTCAACCCGATTTTATATATGGTCAACGGTTTTCGATATGGGATTTTGGGTGTATCCGATGTCGGTATAGTCTGGTCATATGCAATTATCGTCGTGTTTGGCGTGCTGTTGGCTGGTCTGTGTTTGTGGCTATTACACCGTGGAATCGGTATGCGCAGTTAAAATGACCGTTTTTGAGTAAACAGTTTTAACACGTTGATTTACTGAAAACTTAACGACTCAGCGTGCTGTCTGAGATACAATGCACCGTTCTTAAATAACAAATAATCTGAGTAACAATCAATGACTACTGATTTTATGACTGAAAAGCCAGAACTCAACTGGCCTGTTGCCCTCACACTGGGCCTGACTTTTTTGACCGCAATCACCGTTGTGCCGTGGTATGGCATCGTTTACGGCTTCAGTGGCTGGGCGTGGACTTTCTTCGCAATTACCCTGATTGCCAGTGGCATCGGGATTGGCAGCGGATATCACCGTTTATGGTCTCACCGGGCATACGAGGCCCATTGGTTAATGCGTCTTTACCTGGCGATTGTTGGCGGTATGGCGATTCAAAACAGTGTGCTCATCTGGTGCATTCGGCACCGCTTCCATCACCGTGATGTGGATAGCAATGAAAAAGATCCGTATTCAATCGGGCGCGGGTTCTGGTTTGCACACGTTGGCTGGATGTTGAGAGATTACGAAAGCGGCAGGCTCGACTACAGCGTTGTGCCTGATCTGGAACGTGATCCAATCGTTGCGTGGCAGCACAAGTACTACTGGCCGCTGGTGTTGGTCACCAATGCAGTAATTCCCTTACTTGTTGGCTGGATGGTCGGCGATATGTGGGGCGTATTCCTGCTGGCGGGAATTTTACGACTGGTGATCAGCCACCACGTGACATTCTTTATCAATTCATTGGCGCACATGTGGGGTAGCCGTCCTTATACCGACGAAAATACCGCCCGTGACAACTGGTTTATCGCCATTGTCACCTATGGCGAGGGCTACCATAACTATCACCACATGTTTCAGAGTGATTATCGCAACGGTATTCGCTGGTGGCAGTACGACATCAACAAATGGTTTATTGCCGCCTGCGCATGGTTGGGTCTGGCAAAAAACCTCAAACGCACACCGGATTTCAGAATCCAGCGTGCCCGTCTGGACATGGTTTTCAAACGCGCCCAGGAAAAGGTTGATGGCTCTGTTGAAAACCCGCGCTGGCGTGAAATGCTGGAAAAGGAATACGCCCAGTTCAAGGAAACCATTAATCAATGGCAGGCCTTACAGATGGAACGCATGCAACAAAGCAAACAGAAGCTGGTTGACGCCATTGAGCAGAGTGCCCTGACCGCCCGCTACCGCGAGTTGGAAAAAGAGCTCAAAATGCAACGTAAGCGTATGGCGCTTTTGACCGCCCAGTTCTATGGTTAAAACCAAATCATAATGCGTGACTGAAAAAGGAGCCATGCGGCTCCTTTTTCGTAGGGTGCGTTGTTTTTTAACGCACCGTTCTTAAATGGTTACGGTTCGTTACAAGTAACGCACCCTACGGGTTTACGTAGTGAGTGGCGAAACGCTCTTGGATGTAAAAGCCTCCCGCAGGGAAGGAAAAAGAGATCACCGCTCAAGCGGTGCGTTACAAAACAACGCACCCTACGGGAGGTTGAAAAATGCTTTTGCGTTTCGGGTTGTGGCCTCAGCCAGGGTTTTTGGGTGTTCGTTGCGGCAGGCGGCGAGGGTGCCTAGTATCCATGGAAGCCATTGGGGTTCGTTGCGGTGTGATTTTACTTTTGGGCGCAGGTTGCGGGGCTTCAGATAGGGCGCGTCTGTTTCGATCATCAGGCGATCGGACGGGATATCCTTCATAAAGGACTTCATATGGGTGCCGCGTCGTTCGTCACAGATCCACCCGGTGATGCCAATGTGGCAATCCATGTCGAGACATTCATGCAGTTCTTCCCGGGTTCCGGTAAAACAATGCACGACGATTTTGCTGAGTTGGTCGCGGTGGGCGCCCAGAATCCCGATAAAGTCCTTATGCGCATCACGCTGATGCAAAAACATTGGCAAACCGGAATCTATGCCAATCTGAATTTGCCGCTCAAACGCGTTGCGCTGGTCTTCCCTGGGCGAAAAATCACGGAAATAGTCAAGGCCGGTTTCGCCCACTGCTACGACAATTTCGTCCCGCACCAATTTCCGCAATAAATGATCGGTTTGGTCATCATAGTCAGCGGCGTGATGCGGGTGAACACCGGCTGTGGCGCGCATTTGTGTTGGCCTGGTGCGCGCCAGTTGCAAGGCGGCCCGGCTGCCTTCGGCACTGGCGCCGGTAATAACCATCTGCACGACACCCGCAGCCTGTGCAGATTCAATGACCTCATCACGGTCGTCATCGAACGAATCGTGGGTCAGGTTGCAGCCTATATCTATCAATTCCATATGCAGTGTGCAGGTGACTTTGTTGGCGCGCATTGTAATGGTTTTTAACGGTATTTTGAGATTAGCATCCGATGTTTACTTATAATCACCCGCTATGACGATTAATTGGAACGCCCTTTGGCGGTTAATGCGCTTTGACCGGCCGATTGGTATCTTGTTGTTGCTGTGGCCGACACTGTGGGCATTGTGGATCGCGGGTACCGGTAGCCCGTCGCTTAAAAATATCGTGATTTTTTGCACCGGCGTTGTTCTGATGCGCGCGGCCGGATGTATCATGAACGATGTCGCCGACCGTGATTTTGACCCGCATGTTGCCCGTACACGCAGTCGACCCCTGGCTTCGGGTGAGCTGACTGTTCGACAGGCGCTGATAAGCTTTGGCGTGATAATGCTGTTGGCGTTTGCGCTGGTGTTAATGACCAATGCGTTGACCATCAAGCTCGCATTTGCAGGCGCGGCGCTGGCCTCATCCTACCCGTTCTTCAAACGCTGGACCCATTTTCCGCAAGTCGTTTTGGGGATTGCTTTTGGCTGGGGCATTCCGATGGCGTTTGCCGCACAGAACGGGTACGTGGCCACAGTGGCCTGGCTTGTTTTGTTGATCAATGTCATCTGGTCGGTCATTTATGACACCTTGTACGCGATGGTGGACCGTGATGATGATATTTCGCTTGGCCTGAAATCCACCGCGATATTTTTTGGTAATCATGACCTTGTCGTATTGCGTGTTTTGAAAGTTTTAATGATCGCCCTGTTGCTTTTTCTGGGTTTGAAACTTCAGTTGGGCTGGCCCTGGTACACCGGGGTCGTTATCGCGTTGGCTTTGTTCGTTTGGCAACAGATAATCGTGGCGGATCGTGAGCGAGAGGCCTGTTTCAGGGCATTTCTGAACAACAATTGGGTTGGGCTGGCTATTTTTGCCGGCTTGATCGGCAGCTATGCGGTGTCTGCTTAAATGTCATCTTCAGCAGCAGGTACAGATTACAGAGTTTATATTCAGCCCCCGGTTGCGGCCGATGAAAAGGCCTTTTTGAAGGCCATGTGCGATAGCGTGGGTTTGCATTTTCCGTGGGTCAGCGCACCCAGGGACAAGGCCGGGTGGAAACGGTACCTGGCACGTCTGAAACGGGGCAGTGAGGCCGGTTTTCTTGTAAAACGAAAGCAGGACGACGTGCTTTGTGGCGTGGTCAACCTCAATGTGATCACCTATGAGGCGTTGTGCAGTGCCTATGTCAGCTATTTTGGCGTGTCCGGTCTGGCTGAGAAGGGCTATATGAAAGAGGGCTTGCTGCTGGTCATCCGCCATGCTTTTAAAGAGCTTGGTTTACACCGGCTTGAGGCAAATATTCAGCCTGAAAATCTGGCCTCGGTGGCGTTGGCGCAAAGCGCTGGTTTTCGTTACGAGGGTTTTTCACCACGCTACCTTAAAATTGGCGGCAAGTGGTGTGACCACGAGCGCTGGACAGTGCTTGCGGACGACGAATAGCGACCGGCACCACTTTCACCACCCACTATCACGGCCCACTATCACGGCTCACTTTCACAGCTTGAAGACCGCCCGTGCGGGCACCCACACATCAACACGTTTTGCACCCGCGGCCAATAGCACCCTGGTGCATTCCGTGACGGTGCTGCCGGTGGTCAGCACGTCATCTACCAATGCGATATGTTGCCCCCGGATGTCGTGCTTGCGCCAACTGAAAGCACCATGGAGATTGTTGCGCCGCTGGTTGCGGCTCAAGCCCGATTGCGCGGCTGTGTTACGGCTTCGCCGCAGACCGTCGGCAATAAGCGGTAGCTGCAAAGCCTTGCTCAAATGAACGGCCAATTCGTAGGATTGGTTAAACCCGCGTGTGATCATTCGCAGCGAATGCAGCGGAACCGGTATCAACGTATCCGGCCTGACAATTTCGTGTTGAATGATGTGATCACATAACAATTGGCTGAGCACCCTGCCAGCGGCAAGCTGGCGGTTGAATTTGAATGCCTGGATCAGCCGGTCCACCGGGAAACGGTATTGCAGGGGGCTAATGGTGCGCTCGAACAGCGGTGCCTTGAGCATGCATCGGCCACAGCAGTCGTCTTCGGGCAGGCTTATCGGCAGACCGCATTTCAGACATTGTGGCCCGCTCCACGGCAGATCATTTTTGCAGTCATCACACAGGCAAACTGAACCCGAAGCCTGACCACAAAGCACGCACCGGGGTGGTAGTAATGTGTCAATACAGGTCCGCCACCATTTGCTGTTAACCTGTATTATCATTTGAGGTTAACAGCGTTCCATACGCTTTCCATAATTCCCGCCCCGGACGGGTTCAGGACCTTGACCGGTGGCACACCATTGGCAGAAGCCAGCATGATATGAGCGAACATAGTACGGACATGGGCAGTACCGAAATTCGACACGACTGGATGCAATCCGAAGTTCTGGATCTGTTTGCACTGCCATTCAATGATTTGTTGTTTCGCGCTCATCAGGTACATCGTTTGTACTTCAATCCACACAAAGTTCAAATCAGCACTTTGCTCAGTATCAAGACGGGCGCTTGCCCTGAAGATTGTAAGTATTGTCCCCAAAGCATTCGCTATGACACCGGCCTGGAACCGGAAACAGTGATAGAAGTCGAGTCTGTCATACAGGCGGGGCTGGATTACTACAATCACAACCTGGATACCTCCCCGGAATATTACAAGCAGGTCATCCAGACCAGAACCTATGAGCACCGGCTTGAAACATTGGAAAACGTCCGTGCCGCAGGCCTGAATGTTTGCTGCGGTGGTATCGTCGGTATGGGTGAAACCCATCGCGACCGGGCAGAGTTAATCGTGCAACTTGCCAACCTTCCAAGCCATCCGCAAAGCGTTCCGATCAACAACCTGGTGCAGGTCCCCGGTACGCCGCTGAATGGCATCGAGCCGATTGATCCGTTGGAGTTTGTTCGAACCATTGCCGTTGCTCGTATCGTGATGTCGAAATCGGTGGTGCGATTATCTGCTGGTCGTACCGAGATGAGCGACGAAATGCAGGCGCTTTGCTTTTTTGCAGGTGCCAATTCAATGTTTTATGGCGACAAATTATTGACCACTGACAACCCGGCGGCTGCCCAGGATATGGCTTTGCTGGAACGCCTTGGGATGCAGGCCAGTGACGCGGATCAGGGGGCTCGCGCATAAGCCGATGCGGGACTCGATGCAGCATTGGCTGTCTGTGCGCGCCACACAAAGGGGTGCGCAGCACCTCGAACGTCAACGCCATCACGAGTTTTATTCATAACGAGCAAGCTGCATGAGCCTGACACCACTGGATAAAAATGCCATCAGGCAATCGTTTGATCGCGCGGCCAGCAATTACGATCATTACGCGGTATTGCAGCGTGAAGTTGAATCTCGTTTGCTTGAAAGACTTGAGTTTTTGCGTCAGGAACCTTTTTTGATCGTCGATTTGGGTTGTGGCACCGGCTCTGCCAGTCGTCAACTGGCTGAAAAATATCAGCAGGCGGCTGTGCTCGCATTGGACTGGTCTCCAGCCATGTTGAAACAGGTCAAAGTCGGCAATGCAGATGGATCTGGGCCCGGCAAAGGCGGCTTTTGTGTTTGCGCCGATATGCATGCGTTGCCGCTGGCCGCCCGTAGCGTGGATCTGGTGTTTTCCAACCTGGCGCTACAGTGGAGTTATGACCTGCCGGTGGTATTTAATGAATTCCGCCGAATCATGAAGCCTGGTGCCATGCTGGTGTTTAGCTGCTTTGGGCCGGACACCCTGTACGAGCTCAAACAGGCATGGCAGGCTGCGGATGCGTTGCCTCACGTCAATGATTATCCGGATATGCACAATATCGGTGACGAACTGGTGGCGCAGGGCTTTCAGGAACCGGTGATGGATTCCGAGCACCTGATCCTGGAATACCCCGATGTGATGTCGTTGATGCGTGAGCTGAAAGGCCTGGGTGAGCACAACGTGGCCAGCGAAAGATTGCGTGGTCTGACCGGAAAAGAACACTTTAAAACCATGTTGCAGGCGTATGAGCAGTTCAATCGGGATGGTCGTTACCCGGCCAGTTACGAGGTGATTTACGGTATCGCGTTTGCGCCGGCGGAAGGTCAGCCGGTGCGTACTGCGGATGGTGAGGTCGCGACTTTTTCAGTTGATTCATTGCGTATCAGGTCGTCTTCGCAGAGCGGTTCATGAAGCGCTGGATCGCTAATTATATCGATCCTGATATGCAGGCACAAAATGAAAATCTTCAGTCATTGCAGCAATATATGCCTGCGCCGCTTTTGTGTGAATTGCCCTGGAGTGATGGCTCAAGCAACAGTCCGAAGTTTGTGATACGGCGATTGGGCGTATAAAAATGGGTTGTTATGAACTAGAATCAATATAGAAGTAGAATACAGACAGAGACAAGGACTTCTCCTTAATAATTCACGGATCAGACCCAAGCGGGTCTTCAGAATCGGAAATGGCGTTCCCCCTTATGCCATTTTCGTATTGAGGCTTGGCGCTCCCCTTGCGTCAAACCTTAATGAAAGGGCCAGCTTACCCCTTGCTGGCCCTTTCTTTAAGGGGATTCCCGGTCACCCCATTTTATGGGCCATCTTGCGCCCAGTTGCCGCGCTGACTGCGTTGCACGTTTTGCCAATGGCGCTGCCATTACCTGCAACGCGCGCGGTGGAGCATTATCGACAAGGCTGCGACCGAAGAGCTACACTTTATATCGATCTGTCCGCATGACGGTTTTGAATTTCGCGAAGCAGAAATGGCGAGCGCCAATTTCTGGTCAAAAGGTGAGCTGGAACAGGAACATGAAAAGCGTTTTGCCGCGATCACCTACGCGAGCTACGGTCCTTATGGAATCATCCCTGAAGAGAGTTTTCCCAACCGGCAATCCTGATCAGGGCAGGTGGGGTTTGGCCAGGTAGTCGGTGCTTTGCATTTCTGTAAGCCGGCTTGCAGTTCGCTGGAATTCAAATGCAAGCCGCTTGCCGGTGTATAGCGTATCAATGGGCTTTGCGGCGGAAACCAGCAGTTTGACGTTCCTGTCGTAGAATTCATCGACCATATTTATGAACCGTCGTGCCGCGTCGGCATTGCCTTCATCCATTTGTGCTACACCTGACAGCAGCACGGTGTTGAATGCGCGGGCGATCTCGATGTAATCAGACACACTTCTTGCCTGCTCGCAGAATTCGAAGAAACTGAACCAGATGATGCCGTCGCTGCGTTGTATGGCGTTGATGATTCTGCCGTTGACCTCAATGCTGTTATGCAGCACACAGCCACCTGACATGCGTTCAAATGCTTTTGACATATTTGCTTCAGCGTGATCATCCAGTGGCTGCAACCAGGTTTGAGAGCGTTTCAGAATACGCAAACGGAAATCCCGGTCACCGTCAACGTGCAGGCTTTTTGTGTGTTGTTTCAGTGCTTCGATGGCGGGTAAAAATCTGCCGCGTTGTAACCCATCGCGGTAGAGGTCATCCGGTGCTACGTTTGAAGTGGCTATCAGGGTTACTCCGTTGTCGAACAAGGCCTGTAACAGTCCTCCCAGCAACATTGCATCGGCAATATCGGCTACAAAAAATTCGTCAAAGCACAGCACCCGGCATTTTGTTGCCCATTCGCGGGCAATATCCTGTAACGGATCCCTGGCAGATCGTTTTGTATTAAGTGACGCGTGTATACGGGCCATAAACCGGTGAAAGTGGATACGTTGTTTGTCTTTGCCGGGCAGTGAATCGTAAAAAAGATCCATCAGCCAGGTTTTGCCACGGCCCACACCGCCCCACAGATACAGGCCGGTGACAGACCGGCGTTTCCTTCCCCGCAGTTTTGCCCACCACCCGCTAAGCGGGTGAGCACTCAGTTCGTGCCAGATGCGATCAAGTTCCTGCGCGGCCCGTAGTTGCGCCGGGTCTGCTTTATAGTCACCACTGGCGAGCAGTGCTTGATAAATGGTCAGGGGGCTGCGCTGCACGGGCGTGCTAGCTGGTTAATTTTTCAGGCAGGTTCGGTCGAACGCCGTTTTTTAACAGTCCTCGCAAGTCCATCAGGCGCCGATGGAAGAAATGACCGGCCTGCTCCATCACCAGGAACTCCTGCGGCGGTTCGGTCTGCCTGACCCAAGCAGCCACATCTTCATAGCTGACGACATCGTCCTCGTCACCCTGGATCACCAGCCATGGGCAATTGGGGTGTTGCAGTTCGGTAAATTCATATCGTTGCACCGGTGGTGCGATTGAAATCAGTTGTCCCAGTTTCAGGTTTTGAGCGGCACGAAGCGTGATGTATGAACCAAAGGAAAAACCACCCAGCCATAAAACATCATCGGGGCGACTTTGCCTTACCCATTCTGTGATGGCGAACAGGTCATCGGTCTCGCCATAGCCCTCATCGTATTCACCTTCGCTTTCGCCGGCGCCCCGGAAGTTAAAGCGAATGGTGCGTAAACCAAGCTCACGCATCGAGCGCTCCATGATGGTAACCACCTTGTTGTGCATGGTGCCGCCGTGTTGCGGGTGCGGATGACAGATTACGATGGTCGCCAGGCGTTCGTCGGCCGGGTCCGGAACATCGGAGACGCACTCCAGGCAACCGGCAGGCCCACGGATAAAAAACGCCTGCCGTGAAGCAGGGAAGTCGGTTACTTGCATCCTGTCGGGGGTTGCCGCCATTGCTCGCTTCGCTGTGAAAAACAGGCACCATGATAACCCACCTTGTCCTTTTCAGACCACAAATTGCAGAAACTCTATGGTAGGCTGCATGCATGAATTTTCTGGCTCATCTGTGTCTCGCCCATGGCGATTCCGGCTTGATGCTGGGTGGCATGTTTGGAGATTTTGTGCGTGGCCGTCGCGCCTTGCGTGCCTACCCGGAAGGTGTGAGACAGGGCATTATTTTGCACCGTTACATCGACCGTTGCACCGATAGCTCCTCTGTCGTAAAAAAATTGCGACCCCGGTTCCCACGTGAATTTCGACGTTATTCCGGGATTATCATCGACCTGGCGTTTGACCACGAACTGGCTTTGAACTGGTGGCGGTTTATGCCGTATAGCCTGGAGAGATTTGACCTTGAAACCCGTGACCTGCTACGCGATAACGCCGCGTTTGTACCCGAGAAACTCACAGGATTTATGCATTACGCCGACCGTCACGGCCTGTTTTGTGCCTACCGGGATGCGGATATGACCATGTACGCCCTCGCGGGTATCGGCACACGTCTCAAACGTGCGAATCCGCTGCACAGGGTTGCAGAAATCTGGCCGCAACTGGCTCCGGAGTTCAGCCTGGCTTTCAGGGAATTCTTCCCCCAGATTCAGTCGGAAGTAACCGCCTGGCGCCAACGGATGTCTACCACCACCGGGTCGTGATCAGAAAACCTCAACCACGGCTGTGGAAAATCCATACGCGCCGGTAGCGCAGCGTTCACGTTCCAGATAAAAGCATTTTGCACTTTTGGCAGTAATTCTCCAGATACAAATGCGTAGTCCAGGGTTCCGGCCTGTCCGAAAAACATAAAACTATAGACCTGCCCCCTGTCGTCATCCATCAACTCTGTATATCCGGCGTTGCGGATGGCATGTACCGGGTCTTCATTGCGGTAGGCGTTCATGTCGCCGAGTATCAGGATGTTATCCGTTTTGGCTGCAGCAGCAGTGCGGGTCGCCCAGGCCGTCATTTTCACCGCCGATGCCAGCCGCACCGCGTTCCAGCAGCCCTGGCCGTCGCGCTTATTCGCGTTTTCGCCGCTTTTGGGGCAGGAACCCTTGGATTTAAGGTGGTTTATCACCACCAGGATTTGTTCATCTTGCCCGGGTGACTTGAACACTTGTGCCAATGGTTGCCGGCTACGCTTGAATTCCGGACCTTCCAGGGTGCGCGCATCTCCAACTGCCTGCAGAAGATCTTTGCGGTAAAATATTCCAACGGCAATTTTATCCCCCCCGGTGCCACCAGCATCTGGAATGGATGCGGCCCATTCCCCACCGGTTGATTCAGTGGCCAGGCGGATAAAATCCGCTGCCGCGCCAGCGCTTCCGAAACCGTCGTTTTCAAGTTCCATGACGCCAATAACATGGGGGTCCAACACCTTGATGGCGGCGCCGATGCGGCTACGCTGCTGTTCAAATTCTACCAGGGTCTTGGCGCCCCTGGGGGTGGGAAATTCACCACCCTTGCCATCACCATTAAAATAATTATGCAGGTTCATGCCAACAACCCGGAGATCACCGGGTTGTGGCTTGTTTGCCGGCAAAAACTCCGGTGACTGACCGCCTATTGATGATTGCACAAAGACACGCAATCCCCCGCCGTCATGGCCCAACACGCCAGCAACTTCGCCTATGGCTGAGCCAGCTATCAACAGTTCGTCGTTTTCACTTCCGGGTAAACGCCTCGCCGGTAATGCGTAGGAACGGTTTTGTTGCCTGTGCACCGAGGCCATCATTCCGGTGGGACCCACTTCGGTCGGAACAAACTGTATGCCATTGCCGCTAATGGTGAAGCGGTCCCGGTCAAGTTGATAGGCATCGCTGACAGTGAACTGTCCGTTTAGCAGGATGCGCATACCTTCCAGAGACTCGCGTTCCACCACGTCAAGCGGCAAAGCCACGGCGGTGCGCGGCAATGGCAGACCGGTTGCGCACACGGTGAGGCCGTCCACAGCGGTCAATGAGGTCAGCGTGTTGCGCCTCTTGCCGAGCTCCGAGACCGTGCCGGTAGCGCTGACCAGCCAGCCCGGCTCATATTCTGCAGACTGGTTGTTGAATTGGATAAACATGGCGTTTGAAGTACGGCTGCTCTGGTCTGAATCAGCTTGCTCAATGTACAGGCCTTTACCGGCCTCAATCAGCGTTATGACACCCTGCACAGTGACCTGCTGGTCAACAAGCGGTGAGACAAATCTGTTGCCCTGGATTTCTGCTATCGGCGTGCTGTCTGTGTCACATGCACTGACTGCAATCTCAGCGCCGCCAGCGACAATGCTGTTTAACAACAGGAAATAAAAAAACGCCGCAAAAAGCGGCGTATTCAATGTTTTAACTGTCATAAATCAGCCTACTGAAGCATGAATTCGACGACCGCTCTCATTTGCTCATCCGACAGGTCCAGACGCCCGCCACGGGCGGGCATGGCGTTCAGGCCATTGATGGCAACTTCCAATACAGCGTCCATTCCCTTGCCAGTGCGTTCGGCCATTTCAGCAGAACCGGGCTGTGGCGCACCGGCGACACCGGCGGCATGACAGACAGCACAAACATTGGCATAGATCATTTCGCCGTCAACACTACCATCAAACGCATTGACGATTGCCGCCTCTTCCTCTGCCACTTCATGTACAAGCGCCTCCGCACCGGTCTCACCCGTGTATACGTCAGCCACAGGCTGGATGCGCTCCTCCGCAAGCACGTCTTGACTGGGGTTGTCGCCAGGCATCAATCCAAAATCCAATGTGTTTGAAAGAAAAATTATTGCAATCGTCAACAGCGTCAGTCCGACAAGGATGCCGCCGAAAGTCTTGATAAACGCCTTGTCACTCTGTTCGCCCACGTTACACCTCTGAACTGGTATTTGCCGCCCGTGCCAATCACCGGGTCCGGCCCATTGAAGGGCGATTATTATAGCCGCAACACCATGCAACCGAAAGCAAAGTTACGTTTCCTAAAGCCGCCAAAAACAGCTAAACTACGCAACACAATTTTAAGCGCCCGTAGCTCAGCTGGATAGAGTACTGCCCTCCGAAGGCAGGGGTCACAGGTTCGAATCCTGTCGGGCGCGCCAATTAAATCAATGAGTTAAGTGTTTACACGCTTAGCCCATTTTTGTAATATGGTGCATGGGAGGTGCATAGGTGTTGA
>SMVB01176562.1_pt1 | contig 41121 bp, 33 predicted proteins | sample 2456461 | NCBI WGS metagenome assembly SMVB01 (sample SAMN11095934, study PRJNA526329) | marine sediment metagenome | biome: Marine sediment; feature: Surficial sediment; material: Deep marine sediment; isolation source: Hadal surficial sediment | place: Pacific Ocean | collected 2014-05 | depth...
CAATCCCCGAATGTCTCTTGTGTAGACTACTCGCGAAGCTGAGTCACCTGGTCCCTGTTCGCACGACCAACTATCCTTCACTTTAGCCAGCGCTGCGGAACTCGCCTACGGCTCAGACAGTCCTCGCTTAACCTGGCTAAAGCGAACGATAGAAACATGGCCTGATTGTGCGCACTGGGACCAGCTGACTCAACTCCACTCGATCCGATAAAAACTATTAATTCTTTGGTTTCTATCCTAGATTAAAACCTTAAACTACAAGTTTGCACAGGATAAGTGCCGAGAAAGTATCGTCGAGTTAATTCAGTATTTTCTGGGGATATATCAGGCATTGTGTATTTAAAAGGAAACCTGGCTATCGATAAATTCGATCAGTTTATTGGCATTCAGCAAATCTGCCTGGATACCGACAGCTTCTTCCAACGGTAGTGTTACTGCGTTGGTAACGTATCGGTCATTGTATTGATCATTAAATCTGTCAATTTCCTGGATCACTACGCTAAAGCCGTTAAAGACTGACGTTCTGAAAGTTATCTCGAAGTTACCCGCGGTAATCGACTCCGACACGTTCTCGGTTGACCCTAGTTGTGATGCGTATATTTCTCTACTGCGCGCCAGCACCTCAGCCACCAGCACAGCATCGTCACCGGACATTCGAGCCGCTGCAGAAGTGATCCCATTGGACCGGTAAATATTCATGAATGTCGACTCCTGGGTTTTCATGACACGCACTTCGGTGTTGCCAACGCCCATAATTGTCCACCTGACCAGGTAGTCATCAACGGTAAACTCCTGGGAGTGTCCGACAGAAACAATCGACACGAGCAGCAGAAAAAGAAACCCTTTCATCTTGCTCTCCTGAATATTTAATCCCTTGTGGTGAATAGATGATCTGGCAGACAACTTACTCTAACTTATTTGATTTTCCAAGCATCAGTTAGGCGAACTCACTCAGGTTAAGGTTATTTACTTCCTGTGTTTGTGCCGCTGAATTGACTGTCAAAATTAATAAGTCAAAATCAACTGCTATGTAAAGGTAGTGTCTATCATACTCTGGCGTTATGGTTTGCGTTTGAGTTTTAATTCTGTTTTGTTAGTAAAGAATTCATAGCCGGCTATGTATTTTACCGAATATTGTGGAATATCAAGTAAAATACATACCCTGTTAATGTCGACTGGGACAGGGGACCTAACGCCCCTCGTTTAATACTACTGCGGTGGGCGCTCGACCTACATTGCGAATTGCAAAAGACTGGTTAGCACCATGCCAGGCCCAGTCGGCACGCGCGTCAAGTTCAGTAGTTATGCCGTCACTGCGAGTGACATGGATTAGTCCGTCAGCCACCTGCACAACCACACTTGCATTCTGAGTTTGGACTCTGGCTTCTTCACCTGGTGCCAGTTCAATACGATAAGACCTAAACCAGGCATTTTCTAATTGTGGCTCTGCGGATAATCCCGAAGGTCTGTCTGTTGTGAGATTTGTATTCCCAGCACCTGCATTAACCAAGGCAATAATGCGGAATAGTCCAGGGCCTTCATTGGAGACCTTGTGAGTCAATGCTGTTGTAGCATAATCAATATTACTACTCACTCCCCCATCCCGAGGACCACTCCCTCGGCTAATAGAAGTCAGTAAAATTGCCTGATCATGGGTATGTGGTAACGAAACATCACCAGGATTTATTTGCACGTCTAAAAGATAGAGATTACCCTCGTTGTGGACGGTCCGATGACGTGGTTCCTGCAGCAAATGAACCACGCGTTCGCCTGGGAATTGGTCTTCCTGAGCTACCACAGGCACAGTGAAAGGGCTCTTTATTACAATCACAACCACGGCGAGAAACAGTAATGAAGTATAGAAAGAGTAATGTGACCTTTGGTGAAATTTAACCATAGTTATCTCCGACGCTTTAGTTCTTTTAGTTTTCAGTTGCTAACCAAAACAGAACCTACTATTTCTCCAACGATTTTACCAGAATATTTAACATGTAACTTTTCTAGCGAGAAGCGAATATCACTCGCTCTGAAGCAAATCACGGCAGGTAAATTGAAATCTCAGTTAGCGAAACTAAAGAGGAATAGAGTACGCTCAAAAGAGAGCTTAGCAGATCGTATTATATTGCCCCTGGCCGCTGAAGAACCCGAAGAAGATAATTCCCCTGTGTGTTTTGCTGTGGTGAGTGAATCTGTGATCGAAGAAAAGGAATAGCAGATGAGTTAACACCAGAAAACGAAGAATACTACGCCATGATTAACTCTCTGGCGGATGAACATGTTGAATTGACAGACTCAATTTTTGCACTACCAAGCTAGGTTGAAGAGCGCAGAAAGCGATAAACTCCTGGTGGGATAATCTTTTCGGTCGCGATTAAGTTGCCAACCAGCCTGGCAAATCTTATTCTCTAATCCTTAAAGTGGAGATGAGGTGATGAAAATACTAACAATAGGCCTTCAGGTGCTGGGAATCGTTGTTCTTGTTCCGCTTGTCGTACTAGGAACCCTTCGTTTCGAAAATAGAAATGCTGATGGCCCATCAATCCTTTTTCCCGGAGGAGAGCTTGTATCCGGTGATTTGTATACCGGGCCAGAGCCTGATTGGAGCTTTACCAGTGATGTCCCCACTGTTGAACTCCAACTTAATGATCCGCTAAGCTCACGTCTGATCTGGATTCTTGAAAGTGAAGGAAAAATCTACATTGCCTCCGGTTATATGAGCACCTTTCTGGGTCGATTATGGAAACATTGGGCGGTACAGGCCGACGACGGCGATGGGCAAGCCGTTGTTCGAATAAATGGCACCCGCTATGAACGACAATTGATACGCATCAAGGAGGGTCCGGTGTTAGATGGTGTTGGAGCTGCCATGGCGAAATACGGAGCGCCAACGCCAAGGCAGTATATTGAAGCCGGAAATACCTGGATCTTCGAACTTGCCCCCCCAGGAACATAGAGAAGGATAAAAAAATGAATACTAAAAATTACTTAATGCTCTGCTTAGCCGTCTCTGTTGTCGTTGCGCTTACTGTTCTGTTTGTGCCAGGGGTGTCAGATACAATTGAAACAGAGCTACTAACTTTCCTTTCTACTAATGCTCGGGGATAGTGAAAAGGCTATCTTTCAGTCGATATCTCCAGTAGCCATCAACTAATAAACTGGAACATCGACTCGATAAGAATGTTAACTCCAGGCACCGATGATTTGGTTGAAGCTTAATCAAGCAAAAAAACTTCCCCATTGCCAGTTAATGATGAATGCCTCGACCCAGTGTTGTTAGGCTGAATTAAAAAAACCCGCAAAGTTTCAATCAATGCTAATCAAATAGTAGCCAGCCATTCGCATTGTTGATTACCCAAGGTCTTAGTACCGCTCCTGAATTTCTCCTTATATGTTACGGCACCAGCTACCGAGAATGCTCTGGACACTTCGAACGATTCACCAATAACAGGATCACTCAATTAATTGATGCTTAGCTGAAAAGAAGTTATTTGAGGGGACTAGTGTTGAGCCTGGTTCGCAAATCAGCTAAGTTGCGAAGAATTGTTTGAGCTGAACTGGTTTAATTCCGCCTTTCGGGCGGCTCGAAAAGAGTGTAATTTGGATGCCCCAACGGATATATCTCTGGAGATAAACGATGAAGCCAGTAAGAATTATAGTAATCCTTGGGTTGAGCTATATTGGGCTTGTTGTATTGTTTGAATCCATGCTGGGGTATTTCCAGCCAGCCAATCAAAGTACCCTGATAATTACTACCATTAGTGCGGATGGTTCATCCCATGACCGCGTTGTTGCGCGCCTGGAAAGTAATGAGAGGCTCTATGTGGCAGCAAACCACTGGCCTCGCGCGTGGTATCGGCAAGCACTTGCAAACCCCAGCATTAGGGCTACCTTTGATGGTGAGACACTGGATTTAACGGCCGTGCCGATATCTGGTGAAGAGCATGATCGGGTAAATAATGAAAACAGCCTGGGATTGGTTTTTCGGCTTCTGACAGGGTTTCCGCCGCGATATTTTGTTCGCTTGGAGCCCCGTTAGTCACCTGAGAAGGTCGAAGTGTAGGCAATCGTCTTGCCAGTATAGGAACTCGAGACCTTGTTATCGGTCAAAGTCTAGATCAGCGACTGACAAAGCCAAAAAGACTAGAGGCATGCGTGAAATCTGTGGATTGGATGGTCCCGGAAAGGCCAATGGAATACGACCAGCATGAGCCCGATAACCTGCGGTTATCAGTGCTGGTCAGCTTGTTTCTGCACGGTGTTTTAGCTGCGCTTCTCCTGACATTTGGTTTATTCACTTCAAATCCCCCTTCAATTACCCCACCGGTGGTTCGAATAAATCTGCTACCTGCGGATTCACTACTGCCGGTTGAGGAGTCAGAAAGTAGTGAAGAACCGGTAGTTAACGAGCTGACAGATCCTGAATTGCTAGTAGAAATTGAAGAAGTTGCCGTCCCCGAGAGCCCTGAACCAAGCGATGAAGTTCAGCTTTCTCCGATCAGTGAACGTCCTCCTGAAAACTTGGTAGAAATCGACTTACCTGAAGTTGTTGAACCGATTCTTTCTCGACCTGCAAATGACCAGGGTCGTCAAAGAGAAGCTGTTGTTCCAACGCGCATGGCACTGCAGCAGGTTATTAGGTCCATTTCCGAACAAAATAGTTCGCACTTTTGGCATACAGATTGTAATTATTTGCAGTTGCAGAATGAACTGATCAAATGTGATGAAACAGAAGAGCCTGATTATTCAAATCCGGATAATCGCTATTTCGTTAAAGTACCGCAATCTGATAACGCACGACAAGCTCAGAGATTTATAGCAGGCAATTCGCGTGAGTTAAAGGCAAGGCTGAATACATCAGCTCTAGAGGGCATAGCCAGTGAATACATCATTAGTGAGTTGGAAGCCGGGATCAGGGTTTACTCCACCACCGGCAATGTGCCTTTGCAGAGGTTGAGGGATCAAATGAGTGCAAACGATCCGGTTTATCAGCAGATGAAACGAATCATGGGTACAAACATCCCGTAATACAGGCGACAGTAAAAATATTACTCTATATAATGCGCCAACTTCTTTCGTCAGGAGTAGACTCCAATGAAGAGTTCTATCCACCAATAGATTAAAGGCATACCTCGTTCCGCGACAGTCACTGACCCGGAATATCGCGAGTTTAAGTACAGATTCTTCTGCTACTGCTACCCCTCATAAGTTTGTCTTGTAATCTACCTTAACTACAGTAAACGGTTTTCTGTTTACCGTGTGGATATCTAAATCCTGTCTGGATTTCAATATGCTTAAAAAAATAGCCTACGGCTGGGACCTGATTAAACAGGCTCTGGTAGGTAGTTCAACAATCGATTACACCCAGGGTTCAATTGGCAGAGCAACCTTCCTCCTTGCTGTGCCTATGATTCTCGAAATGGCTATGGAATCTATTTTTGCCATTGTTGATATTTTCTTCGTAGCCGGACTTGGTACTGATGCTGTTGCCACAGTAGGCCTTACAGAAGCAGTAATTACCCTGTTGTATGCAATAGCAATGGGGTTGGCTATGGGAACTACGGCTCTTGTGGCACGTAGAGTTGGTGAGAAAAATCCCGAGTTGGCTTCAATAACAGCTACGCAGGCACTTTGGTTGGCGGCATTCATTTCCGTGCTGGTGGGTATAGTTGGCTTGCTGTTTGGGGAAGAGATTCTACAGCTCATGGGGGCGAGTTCTAATGTGGTGGAGACCGGTAGCACTTACACTACGATTATGTTTGGTAGTTCTTTTACCATTCTCTTTTTATTTCTGAACAATGCCATTTTTCGTGGTGCAGGTGATGCGAGCCTGGCCATGCGAACCCTGGTGCTGGCAAACGGCGTCAATATTGTGCTGGACCCCTGCCTGATATACGGCGTAGGCCCTTTTCCGGAACTGGGAGTAACCGGGGCTGCTGTTGCGACCAATATCGGTAGGGGATTAGGTGTTGCTTACGGCTTCTATTATCTTTTTAAAAGCGGTAATCGTATTCAGATACGTTGGGCTAATGTGGCATTGAAGGCTAAGATCATCTGGAGCATCCTTAGAATTTCCTTTGGCGGTGTTGCCCAAATGTTGATTGCGACCGCGAGTTGGGTGTTTCTCATGCGAATCGTTGCAGAATTCGGTGGCGAAGCTGTCGCTGGATACACAATTGCGGTCAGAATAATAATCTTCATTATTTTACCGGCGTTTGGATTGAGTAATGCAGTAGCGACCCTGGTTGGACAAAACCTGGGAGCGAATCTGCCAGAACGGGCAGAGGCAACAGTGTGGAAAGTAATGCAGTATGTCAGTTACTACATGTTGGCCACGACCTTGATATTGTTGTTTTTCGCCGAAGAAATTGTCAGTGTATTTATCGTTGAATCTGTGGCAGTAAACTATGCGGTATCTTGTTTGTACATATTTGGTTTTGGTCTGGTTTTCTTTGGCATCAGCGGTGCAGCAGTGCAGGCATTTAATGGAGCAGGGGATACTATGACACCAACCTGGATCAACTTTTTCTGTTTCTGGGTGGTACAGGTACCATTGGCCTATCTGTTGGCGCTTACACTTGGTGTTGGTCCGGAAGGTGTGTTTTGGGCGGTGTTTGTTTCGGATGTGCTCGCTGGTATAGTGGGCGTGCTGGTTTTCAGGCAGGGTCGATGGAAAACCAGAATGATATAGAACCGGTGTTAGATCGGAGCGTTGATAAATTTGACCCGAGGCATTGCAAGTAAATAATGTTAAGTAGTCAACAACAAATAGTTTCAAAAGTTACGCAATGGCTCGAAAACGGAAAGTCTGTCTGGTTGTGTACTATCCTGAAGACCTGGGGTTCGTCCCCGCGGCCAATAGGCTCTATGATGGCCTGCACAATGGACGGGGAACTGGTGGGCTCGATATCCGGTGGTTGTATAGAAGAAGATTTTCTTGAGCAGCTTCGTGACGGCAGTCTTAAACAGCAGTATGAAGATGAAGGAAGACCTATTCGTGTCAAGTACGGAATCTCAGCTGAAGAGCAGACTCGACTTAAATTACCTTGTGGTGGGCAGTTACACGTATTACTTGAATATATTAGCCCTGATAGTGTCATTATTGACGTGTTCAAGCACATTCACTCTTCGCTAGAAAACCATAATAAGATCAGTCGGTTGGTCAATATGGAGACTGGCGAAATTCGCTTTACAGACGATTCGACCGGACAGGCGGTAAAGATTGAAGGCCCGCTTCTTATACATGGCCTTAGTCCACATTATAAGCTGTTGCTATTGGGGGCGGGCGATGTAGCTAAGTATGTGGCGGAAATGGCATTAGCTCTGGAATATGATGTTACGCTTTGTGATCCTAGGCCAAAGTATTTACAAAACTGGCATGTCGATGGAGTCAGTACCACATCCAGGTTCCCCGATGATGTGGTACGGGAACAATTTAACAATCCGTACAGCGGTATTATTGCATTGGCACATGACCCAAGAGTGGATGATATGGCATTGATGGAAGGGTTAAAGACCAGTGCTTTTTATATTGGCGCTATGGGATCGGATCGAACCTCTGCAAAGCGACGAGAGAGGTTACCTGAACTTGGCCTTACGACGGCGGAGATTGATCGGTTGCACGGCCCCATTGGGTTTACTATCGGTAGTAAAACTCCGGCAGAAATTGCAATCTCTATTATGGCTGAAGTTACTGCCGTGCGACACCAGATAATTCCCAAGTAAGCTTTGCTACTTTTCCTGACTTACATTTCCTGTGGTCTGCGACTATTCCAGTCTACTTCCTGCTCAAGTTGGTAAGCCAGTTGTAACAGTTCTAAATCCGCACCCCATTTTGCGGAAAACATGACGCCGATGGGAAGTTGGTCGTCAGTCTGATGCAGGGGAATCGACATGCTTGGTTGGCCGGTGGCATTGAACAAAGAACAAAAACCACTGTAGCTCAGGAATCGCCGTATATAGGCTTTAACATCATCACTGTTCATGTCCAACCAGCCTAATGGGGCGGGTGGTTGGCTGATTACCGGGGACACTAATATATCGAAGTAGTCATGGAACGTTTCCATTTGCCTGGAGAAAGCTTTTATTTCATCCGCTGCAACCAGGTAATCAGCTGCGTTCATCTCAGCACCACGTTTAGCCATGCGACGGGTACCTTCCTCCAACAGTTCAGTATCCAGGTCTAACCCTCTCTTCTCCAGTTGTGGAAAAATGGTTTGTGCTACATGGATGTTGATAATCTTGCTGGTGCAGTCTGCCAACAGCTCGTAATTAATGACTGGGGCCTCATCGTGTACTTGAAATCCCAGTTGGCGACACAGGTCAGCGGTAACTTCAAGTGATGCCAAAACATCGGGATGTACCTTCGCTCCCAGTGGATGTTCTCGCTGAATAGCAATTCGCAAGTCAGATACATCGGTTAAGTTAGCCAGGAATGAGTTTTGACCCGGTGGCAGAGGATAAAGCTGCGGCTGTTCTAATTTAATTGCATCGAGTACCGCCGCACTATCCCTGACACTGCGACTTACTACGTGGCCGACACTCATTCCACTCCAGCTGGCAGCCAGTTTGGCTTCCACCGGAGTCAGCCCTTTACTGGGTTTCAGGCCAAATACACCGCAACAGGAAGCCGGAATGCGAATCGAACCTCCTCCGTCTGTGGCATGGGCGATTGGAACAATTCGTGAGGCTACGGCTGCTGCGGCACCACCGCTGGATCCGCCAGTAGAGTGATTCAAGTTCCATGGACTGTGACAGGCACCGGCAAAGACGGACTCTGTGGTTACGGTGAGACAAAGCTCCGGCGTATTGGATTTGCCCAGGGATATCAGCCCGGCATCGACAAAGCGGTCGACAATGGCCGCATTGGAAGTTGCGATTTCATCGCTGAACAGGCGGCTATGACAACTCTGGGGTAAACCTTTTACCGCGCTAATGTCCTTGAAGAGGAACGGCACACCGGCTAGGGGGGCATCGATCTTGTCCAGGTTGTTATCCAGGTATTGAGCCTGTTCCCGGGCCTGTTCGTAGGTTTGCCAACTGATGGCATTGAGCTTGTGATTTAATGATTCTGCTTTGGCTATAGCACAATCCATTACTTCTAAGGCGGAAAATTGTCGGTCACGGATTCCCCGAACCAGGTCCAAGCCGTCCAGATCTTCGTATTCTTTACTATTGAGTTTGTTACTGTTCAACACTGGCTCTATTATTCATTTTTGTGCCAATTTAAGGTCAGTTAGGTAGGACTATCTCAAAGCATTTTCTTCATCACCAACCAGCGAAAGCTCATCAATTTCCTCTTCACTTTCATACGGAGTCTCTTCTGCCAAGTGACCTTCCGATAACTGGATTCTGAGTCGCAGGTTATTTTTGGAATCAGCGTTTTTAAGTGCTTCTTCGTAGCTTATCGTACCGTTTTTATAAAGGTCAAAAAGAGCTGCATCAAAGGTTTTCATGCCCTGTTGCTCAGATTTTTCCATAACTTCCTTCAGTTCATCAACTTTCCCTTGTTTGATAAGGTCGCATACTCGAGGCGTACCAATGAGAACCTCAACCGCTGCGCATCGCTTACCGTCAGGTGTTGGAATAAGGCGTTGAGATATAAATCCTTGTAAATTCAATGACAAATCCAGTAGCAATTGCTTGTGGCGATCTTCGGGGAAGAAATTGATAATACGGTCTAGCGCCTGGTTGGCATTGTTAGCGTGCAATGTGGATAAGCATAAATGGCCGGTTTCTGCAAAGGTCATGGCATGCTCCATGGTTTCCCGGGTTCTAATCTCACCAATGAGAATAACATCAGGGGCTTGTCTCAAAGTGTTTTTCAGCGCTTCTTCATAACTATGTGTATCCATGCCAATTTCTCTCTGGTTGACCAGGGATTTTTGGTGGCGATGAATAAATTCAACTGGATCCTCGATAGTAATGATATGACCATCGGCATTTTTATTACGGTGATCAATTAGTGAGGCAAGAGAAGTGGATTTACCGGATCCGGTTCCACCTACAAATAAAATGATTCCGCGCTTTTGCATTACCAGCTGTTTCAGAATCTGAGGTAATCCCAAGGAATCGGCACTGGGTATTTCGGTCTTGATATGTCGAGCGACGATTCCGAGTTCGCCTCGCTGTTGAAATATATTCACCCTGAAACGACCGACACCTTTTTCTTGAATAGCCAGGTTCATTTCGGGATTTTTTTCAAAATCCGCAATTTGCTGCTCATTCATTATCTGATAGGCGATTTGCTTAACAGCACCAGGAGGTAAATCTTTATCACCAACCCGCATGAGTTTACCGTGTGCCTTGATATTAGGCGGAGCTCCCGTAGTAAGAAACAGGTCGGAACCTTCTTTCTCTATCAACATAACTAATAAATCTTTGAACCCCATGGTCACTACCTTTTCGTCTTACAAACACTGCGTAGTTTATTGGAATCTCCGTTCGGTATACCAGCCAACATCAGCAGAAGTGGCATCTATTTTGTGAACTACGTCTAATATCAAGGCAAATAGAGCCATACGGATCAGAACTCCGTTGTCAGTTTGCCTGAAAATCGCCAATCCTGGGTTCTGGTTCAAGTCATTATCCAGTTCGTTTGCTTCAGCCCTTGAGTCTCGTGGAAGAGGGTGCATGATAACGGTATTCGGTTGGCAATAGCGGGTATAGATAGCTTGATTTAGGCGAAAACGACCGCGGTATAAGTCCGCCTCGGTTTTGCTGGTAAACCGCTCTTCCTGAATCCGTGTTAAGTAGACTATTTCATTACCAGCTAATCCGGACTCCATGTCCTCAGTTTCAATGACATTATGCCCCTTCTGCTTCAGCGCAGTGACAATAGACTCTGGCATTTTCAATTCTACAGGTGATATGAGCTTAATATTTAGATCGTTATATAGCAGTAATAATTGAGATAAAGAATGCACCGTTCGACCATGTTTTAAATCACCTACCATGGCAATATTCATGCCATTAATTGATCGCTTCTGCAATTTGAGTTCTTTTTTAATGGTATAAAGATCGAGTAATGCCTGGCTAGGATGCTCATTTGGCCCGTCGCCGCCGTTTATCACAGGGACCCGGCTCGCCTTGGCAAATTCGCTGACTGAACCCGACTGCGGATGGCGCATGACTACAACGTCACTGTAACCACTTATAACGCGTGCCATGTCATATAAAGACTCGCCCTTGGTAAGGGATGACGTTTTGATATCGGTGGTCTCTCGCACATGGCCACCGAGCAAGTTGAAGGCACAACCAAAACTGACTCGGGTACGCGTACTGGGTTCAAAAAACATATTTCCCAGTATGGCACCATCCAATACTTTAGTTATTCGTTCCCGGTTGGCATAGGGTTGCATGCTATCGGCAACTTTGAACACTTTGTCCACATCATCTCGGGCAAACTGGCTGATGCTTAGGATATGTGAACCGAGAAAATCCATTGTGTGTGCGTGTCTTATCAGTTACAGCAGTTTTTGATTTGCCCGCCCATACTACTACAGGAGGGATATGGAATAAATTGTTATGAGTGTAGACCATCGGCGAAATAGAAATGCATTACCAAACAAACTAATTATTCTCAAGCGCCTGGCTTAAGCAGTTAAGGATTTTTTCACTGCCTCGAATTCAATTCTGCACCATGCTACATTCTTCTTACCAAGGCAGTAGAATTTTCCACCCCAGGCGAAGTAATGACAGCGAAATCGATTTATTGGTATGACTTCGAAACGTTTGGCAGTGATCCCAGACGAGATCGGGCAGCTCAGTTCGCTGGTGTTCGTACCGATGAACAGCTGAAACTCATTGGCGAGCCCCTGGTGATCTACTGTAAACCTGCCAATGACTTCCTACCCGCGCCCGAGGCCTGCCTGATAACCGGTATTACTCCGCAAGTGGCGATGGCAAAGGGGGTGGAAGAGGCTGAGTTTATTCGGCAAATTCATCAGCAGTTCACTCAGCCAGAAACCTGCGTTGCAGGCTATAACAGTATTCGATTCGATGACGAATTAACCCGCCAATTGCTGTACCGCAATTTTTATGATCCTTACGAAAGAGAGTGGAAAAGAGGTAATTCGCGATGGGACATTATCGACATGCTTCGTTTGTGTGCGGCGGTACGGCCGGAGGGAATTAACTGGCCCATTGATAACAACGGAAATATCAGTTTTCGCCTGGAAAAATTGACTGAGGCCAATAGTATCTCCCACGCTAATGCCCATGATGCTTTGGCTGACGTTCTCGCTACCATTGCCATGGCAGAACTTGTAAAACAACATCAACCTAGACTTTACGACTATATTTACCAGCTACGCTCAAAAACCCAGGTAGATGCTCTATTGGACATAGTCAATAAAAAGCCAGTGGTTCATGTATCGTCCATGTATCCTTCATCGCAGGGATGTTTGGCCTTGGTGTCGCCTTTGTGTCAACACCCGGATGATAAAAACGGGGTCATCGTCTATGATTTGCGGGAAGATCCAAGTACTTGGGTGAACCTCAGCTCAGAAGAAATCAGGGAACGGGTTTATACCAGGCAAGATGAACTACCTGAATCCACGCGTCGAATTCCGTTAAAAACCTTGCATTTGAACCGTTGCCCCGTGGTGGCACCAATGGCGATTCTGGATGAAGGAAAAATGAGCCGCTTCAATATCGACAAGGAAACCTGCAACCGACATTGGCAATTGTTGTCCAGCACGAAAGACTTGACCGCAAAAGTAAGAAAGGCCTTAGCGTCAACCGGATTACCACCTGAAACAGATCCTGATTTCATGATTTATAGCGGTGGGTTTTTTGATCAAGGTGATCGCAAGTTAATGGCGGTAATACGTGAAAGTTCACCAGCGCAACTGGCGATGTTGAATTTACCTTTTCGGGACAAGCGCTTAGCAGAAATGCTGTTTCGTTATCGGGCAAGAAATTTTGCTGAAACATTGGATATCGACGATCAACGACGCTGGGAAAACTATAGAGATATGAAATTATCTAAGGGTAGTTACCGACAGGAATTTGATACAGAGATGGAACATTTGATGAACGCTGACAATGACGCTCGTAGCACACGGATATTGGATTCATTGGCCCGGTATGTTGATGAAATTTCGCCCGCCTGACAACACCTGGAATCCAATAACACCGCCAAAAGTCAACATGGCTCAGTCACCTGTCATTAACCCGATGTTGATTTAACTTATTGAAATTAATAAAAATATCAATAGGAAGATAATTTAATAGGGTTGCCAGTTTCACCCAATCCAGCTAGAATTGCCGCCCAATTCAGTGCTGTTAGGTTGCCGAATTTTATGCTCACAAAGGTTACAATTTTCTCCAAGCGCTCAGCTGTGTAATATGGATCAATTCAAAGATATCAGACCCTATCTGGACCATGAAATTGGTCCAGTGCTTGATTCATTGCTGAATGACCGAGAATTTATCCTGGGTGTGGCTGGGTTTTATTATCCCAGGCTCACCCGTCTGATGCCTTTTCTCGTTACTTTACTGGCAAAATTACGCCTAGAAAGCCAGGTAAAGCGCGTGAACAGTGTGGCGTCCATGCAAGATGTGATCGCAACTTACATGGACAAAATGATAGAAGATACCACCACCGGATTGACCCATTCAGGGTTAGATAAACTCGATCACTCTCATACCTACCTGTTTATGAGTAACCACCGGGACATCACCATGGATCCGGCCTTCGTCAACTATATGCTGTACCACAACGGTTTCGAAACCCTGCAGATTGCCATAGGGGACAATCTGCTGAAAAAACCCTTTGTGTCAGATTTGATGCGCTTGAACAAAAGTTTCATAGTTCGTAGATCACTTAAAGGCAGGGAGTTGCTTAAGGCGCTCGATTTACTTTCCCGCTATATTCACGATTGTATAGACAACCAACACAACGTTTGGATCGCCCAACGCGAGGGTAGGGCTAAGGATGGGGTGGATAAGACGGATCCGGCACTGATAAAAATGTTAGCGCGGGGGGATAAAGAATTGCCGCTTGGCGAAAGTATTGCAAGCCTCCATTTAGTGCCGATTGCAATTTCATATGAATACGACGCCTGCGATCAGTTAAAGGCCGAGGAACTGCATAAGATTGAAACTACCGGCAAATTCGAAAAAACAGATCAAACTGATATCCAAAGTATTGTTACCGGAATGATGGGGTTCAAAGGTCATGTGCATGTCACTTTTGGCGAAGAGTTAAACCCTGGCACCAATGACCCTGATGAGATTGCTGGTAGAATAGATTCCCAGATACTGGCGAATTATCGCTTGTATGATAGTAACTACATTGCGCTGGAATTACTGGCAGAGTCTGGAGAAGTGACGATTCCACCCTCAGTGAAATTAGCCGGAGGTCACAATGTTAGTGCCATCGCAAGGAAGGATTTCGAAACCAGGTTGTCAGGGTTGGACAAAGAGTTGCACAAACATTTTCTGGCTATGTACGCTAACCCGGTAATCAGTCGTTATCGTTCTGACGGACATTCTTCAGATTAATTTGTCGACAGCCTTTTCAACTCGTCGTTCCATCTCTTCACGTACGCTGTGATCAAGTGGACCAAAACAGAGAAATGCGAGCTCAAAATCCCTGGCAAATTTGCTATGGTTGTTATCTGTAGTACGACCAAAGTTAGTTTTTAACTGGTTTAACTGCACTTGCATGCGAAGACCTTTGTCTGATTCAGGCGAATCTAAATTTGCTTTTATTTCCAACTCAACGATTCTGTTTCTAGCCTCACTTTCAGTTTCCTTTGTAAGTGCCAGGAACTGTTTTATTGAGGCTATTTTTCTCAAGGATTGAAAGCGGTTGTCCATTGCTTCGTCGAATTCTTTATTAGCACAGAGTTGCAAATTTTCCCATTGGGAATCGTCTATTTTATCTGTGGCTTTGCATAGATCATCTTCGTTTTCACAAGCGAGGAGATTCGTCTCTAACTGGAGACATATGGTGGCTTTTTCGGATAATGCGGCTTTAGTCTGCTGTAGCTTTTTGTTCGGCAATTTTCTGAACCGTGTTTCAATTTTGCCGACAATGTTGTCAAATTTAACCAAGAGCTGTTTACGTTCCTTTTTAATTTTCGGGCTCAATGCATCTCGAAAATTTCGTTGAACACTAGACAGCAACTTTCTTGATTCTCGGAACGCTTCTTCATTCTGATTCAAAATCCCATCAAGCTCGTTGAGGGACTGATTGACTTCCTTAATTGCAACTACAATTTCGTTACGCGCTTTTTGGTTTTCAATATCACGTTTGGCAAATATTTTATCGCAGGCAGCACGGAATGCTTCCCAGTATTTGCGATCGTCTTTGTAGGAAGAAGGGCCAATTTTCTTCCACTCGGATTGTAACAACTTTGCTTGATTCATGGCCTCCCGATTGTCTTCTAAGTCGATTAATTCTTCAGCACGAACAATCAGGGCTTTTTTGCTTTCCGCGCTTATGTGTAACGCAGACCGTTTAATTTTACCTAGCTTGTCCATAATGGCGTAGAAACGTTTCTGCAGTTTCTTTATTTTGGAATTTTCAACTGGGGCATACAATTTCCACTCATCTCTTGCTTTGGCTTCAACTTTCTTAATACTCACCAGATCTATGACTGAATGGTCGATGGTTTCCAGATAAGCTTCCATCTGCTCACAAATTTGGATTCTCTGTTTCAGGTTATTGGCCATAACCTGTTTCTGCTGTTTAAAAAATTCCCTGCAGGGTTCAAAGGCCTGATCAGAACTGGTCTTGAATTGGCGCCAAAGTCTTTCATTCTGGCTGGAGTGGCCTAACAATTTCCATTCCCGATGCAGTTTGCTAATGTGTTTAGACTTGTCTGATGGATGCATTTTGGCTTCGAGTAAGTGTTGCATCTGAGCGATCAGTTCTTTTTTCTTTTGTGTCTCGGCGAAATTTTTCCAATCCTTTAACTCACTAAGCTTGGTTTTAAATTCGTTGGTTTTTTGGGTAAGCTCTCGATGAATTTGTCCACCGGTATTTCCTATGTTTCCTTGTATTTTGTCCCAGAGCCGGCTGGCATCGTTGGACTTGCCTTCATCTAGTGCTGTTTTCAGCAATTCAATCAATTCGCTGCTGGATGCTGCCAGCTTTGATTGGTAGCTTCTGTTCTTGCCAGTGATGTTAATCAGGTGTTTTTCCTGCGCCAGAAATTCTTCAAAACCGTTGGCAGGAGGCAGGGAATCAGGCCAGTTGATTTTTTGTTTTAGTTTTTTCTGAATTACAGTTTGTTTGTTCAACTGGCCGGTGTTTTTAATGCTCAGTTTACTTATAGCCGAATAGAAATCGCTGATCTCAGTGCTCAGATCATTGAACCTTGCAGCGACTTCCAAGCGCTCCTTTTCTGTGACCGGTTTATGTAAAGGCTTAACAGGATCGTCTTCCTTTTTAGCAACGGTGCTAATTACAAGCTCAGGGTCGTTTGCTGCAATGGTTTGTTTAACCTGTTTGACACCCTCTGGTTTAGTACCTTTTTTAATCGTCAAAGTCTTATTGGATAACACTTTGAAAACAGTTTTATCTTTACCCTCAGTTTTTTGCATCAACTCATTAATTAAATCAACATCATCCATTTTTTCTGCCGCTGTCTTACGCACATATACAGTAGCTGCAAACAGGCATAAGTCAGCAAGATCCTGGCTGTCTTCAATGCGAGATAGCGCGGCGGTTGCGGCTTCTTTACACTTTGCCAGTAAAGCAACTTGTTTTACCGATTTGGGATTAAGGGATTCAATAGCGTGTAGGCGATCTTCTGCACTCAATGTGCTAGGAAGACTGCCAGCAATTATTTTATGGTATTGCAACGAAGCTGCATCTTTAACAGAACCTTTCTGCTTCAACAGCATTTTCAAGGTTGGCAGGTCACCCAAATAGGTAATAGCGGTACAGCGCACTTCATCATCCTTGTCATCAAGAGCTGCCGAAATGAAAAGATGGGGGTCGTTAGCGCCTGATCGGGCAAACTCATGTAGGGCCTGCAGACGTTCGGCCGTTGTGGAGTTTGCCCGGTCGTCGCTATTACTTATTAGGGTAGATTGTTTGGTCTGATTAATCATGTAGCCAAATCTTAAAGCGTTGGGTTTGCAATGAACATAAGTTTATCAGAAGTTAATTACTTCTTGGCATATATAGCTGACCGGCTCTATAAAGTGTTTCTTCACTTAAACCGTTTTAACAAGCTTTCAATGCTATACTTGAGCAGTATGCCATACCCATCCACTGGGTGCCTTCCCGGTGGGCTAAGCTAGGGCCGGAAACCAAGTAGTCAGAATGCTCTCAGATGAAGTGAAGAAATCGATCCAGTCTGCTTACTCTGAGCTGCTTGAAAATTATTCCTTCACCCCTCGACACGGGCAACGGCAGATGATTGCCGTCATAGCCAATAATTTGTCGCAATTACAGATTAATGAGAAAAGTGCTGATGCACAAAAAAGCTTACCTCCTATTTGTGTTGTGGAGGCAGGAACCGGCACCGGCAAGACACTGGCCTATATCCTCGCCGTCATCCCTGTTGCGCAGGCGCTAAAGTATAAAGTAGTACTGTCGACCGCAACAATAGCGCTACAGGAACAGGTAATTCTCAAGGATTTACCAGATATTCTTGCCGGCTCGGGCATGCAGTTCAGTTTTGCCATGGCGAAGGGAAGAGGAAGATATCTGTGTCTATCCCGTTTGGATACGATGCTTTCAGGGAACGATAGCCTTGACGCGATGTTAGACCTGTATGGTGAACAATTGGATCAACCTGCCGAGGCAACCAGGTTACTCTATCAGAGTATGCTCGATGAGATTAGTGCAGGCAATTGGGAGGGCGATAGAGACGAATGGCGAGAACCAATCCCGGATAGTGATTGGAAACCAGTAACGGTCGACACCGCCCAGTGTATTGGATCACGCTGTGCTCATTTTAAACAATGTTTCTTTTTTAAAGCCAGAGACAATCTCGATAAAGCCGATTGCATAGTCAGCAACCACGATCTGGTACTGGCTGACCTGGCATTGGGAGGCGGAGTTATCCTGCCAGCACCCAAGGATACTATTTACATCTTTGACGAAGCCCATCATCTCCCCAATAAAAGTAATAATCATTTTTCTGCCTTTACCAGGGTAAAGGGCAGCGTCACCTGGTTACAGCAATGTGATAAGGCGATAGCCAGGATTTGCGCCGAGTCGACACTGATGCAGGCGATTAGTGGGGGAATTGATTTTGAAAATCTGCGAAAAAATATTGCTGATACGGCTGAGAGGCTGAATGATGCCTGGTTATTGCTAGAGCAAACAACTGAATCTGTGGACCTGTTAGATACCTACGGCAATAGTCAACAATATACTTTCAGCCTGGGAGTAGTACCAGAGGAAATTCGGCAGTTAGCGGCTGACCTGGAGGTGTATTTTACTCAACTTTACAACCAGTTTCAGCAGTTGCAAGAAAACCTGAAAGACATCGTGGATGAAGGTACAGAATTACAGGTCAGGGTATTAGCAGAACAATGGTATCCGGTTGTTGGTAGCATTTATAGCCGCGCTGAAAATAATCTTAAACTTTGGTCCAGTTTTGCTCACCGCGATGCAGATTCAGCACCACCTTCAGCTCGTTGGCTTACCATCACCGAATTTAACGATGTCACTGATATCAGTCTAGCCTCCAGTCCAGTACTGGCCGCGGGGAATTTGAACCGCAGACTATGGCAGGAATGTGGGGCCGCGGTACTCACATCTGCAACGCTTTCTGCTCTTGGCTGCTTTGATATATTAAAAATGCGCGCCGGTCTTCCAGAACAAACACACTACTTAAGTATCCCCAGTCCCTTTGATTTCATGGGCAACGCCACTTTAGTGATTCCTAAAATTAACTGTTCACCGTCTGACACCGAACGACATACCGCCGCGATAATTCAGGCATTACCTGTGCTTGTAGAGGACGATGAAGCCGCTTTGATGCTATTTTCCAGCCGACGCCAGATGCAGGACGTCATACAAGGTCTACCTGATGAATGGCAAGATCGGGTGCTATGCCAGGACGATTATCAAAAAGCCCAGTTATTGAAATACCACAGACAACGAGTCGACAAAGGTATAGGCAGTGTGATTTTCGGGCTTGCCAGTTTCGCCGAGGGGGTGGATCTGCCTGGAGCCTATTGCACCCATGTGCTAATCGCCAAAATACCCTTTTCCGTCCCCAACGATCCAATTGAAGCCACCTTGTCACAGTGGATCGAAGCTCAGGGTGAAAATCCATTCATGACTCTTGCAGTGCCTGAAGCAGCCTTCAGGTTGGTACAAGCCTGTGGAAGACTGTTAAGAAACGAAACTGACAAGGGAAGAATTACCATCTTCGACGAGAGGCTGATCAACAAGTTTTACGGTAAATCAATTTTAGAGTCACTTCCTCCTTATCGCAGGGAGATATTTCAACAGGAATTTAAAGTATGACTCTAGCCATCCACACTCTGTTACTGGGGGATTGAAAATACTACTGGTACTTTAGGGTCTAAATCATGGATTCAATATTAGTTTCTGTACTCTCGAATTAGATGTCTCAGCGGCGAAAATTACCTCTTCCGACGGACAAGCCAGCCCATGCACACCGGAAAATTCACCTAGGTTTCTCCCCGCCCTGCCAATAACTCCTAGTACTTCTCCTTGTAAAGTGGCTTTTATTATACGACCCGGAAAAGTGCTTTCGCCTATATAGATCACCTCACTGCCTGGCGGAATACAGAGTGAATTGGGTGCGCCATTGCCGCTGACATTGGTAAGATCTGTCGGGGTTGAACCATTTACTGCCTTCGATCCGGGTCTTATGGGTGTGGCAACGCTAAATAGCCGCTGAAAGTTGCCATCGGTATCGAACACTTGAATACGGGAGTTTGAACGATCGCCCACATAGATATTGTCGTCCTTGTCTATGGCGATGCTATGCGGCGTTCTGAGCTGTCCTGGCTCACTTCCTGGCTCCCCCCAGGATTTAACCCAATCGCCATTCATATCATACTTGGCTACCCGAGAGTTGATATAACCATCAGTGATATAAATATTGCCCTGGGAGTCAAACGCCACATCAGTGGGCTCTCGAAATCGTCCGTCTTGGGGAGGCAGCGGTGGAGTGCTACGTTCAATCGGTCGAGCCTGTTCTGAGCTGGATTCCGCTTTGCGTCCAAACACCCAGACGACACGGCCCTCTGGGTCCATACGTACAACCATGTTTGAACCTTTGTCTACAGTCCAGATATTGTCGTTGACATCTATTTTTAGCCCGTGAGCAAAAGCCCAACTGTAGAGGCCTTTTCCATGCTCGCGGACATACTCACCCTGTGGATTAAACTCGAATAACTGTGCAGCATGAATACCGTAAGCGGGACCTCCGCCAGTGGGATTCGAGCGGCTATACACATAGACATGACCGCTCGAATTGACGGCAACCGCCGATACCTCACCGAAATTCATACCTAGCGGTAATTGAAAAAAATTTGCTATCGATTCAACCGGTATCTGTGGTGCGTATTGTGCATAGGTTGAAGAAGCGGAAACGATTATTAAAATAAAGGTAGAAACCAATGTCTTCATTGTCACTCTCCTATTCTGTCAGCCCTGTGGGTTTTTAGGGGGCTGGTAATTGCTAAGTTTATTCATGGAATGTGGCTTGGATTGAGTCTATTTTAGGCGTCTAGGGCAAGCAAGCGCTATGTTTGAGAGTAAAACCGGCAAGAGATCGAAGGAAATTTGCGGTGCTCGCCAGATCGCCCTAGTATGGGCGCTTCAGCGGTAGGACATGAAGTAGGAAGATGGGCATATTTTGCCCTTAGAACATGATCAGAGGTTCCTCAGGTTGTATCAGTTATTATTTAGGACTATTTTACAATCAGATTAACAGGAAATGACTTGTGGCAATCGACATGTATAGAAAAATAATGCGGAAAATTCGTGAAGAAGGACTGGTGATAGACAGCTCGGTTTTTCTGGTCAGAGAAATGATTCGAAAGATTGATTTTTCCCAAGATCTTCACATTCTTGAAATCGGTAGCGGGAAGGGGGTTTTTACCAAACAAATTGCTGAAAAAATGTCCGACAATTCGCAACTGGATGTTTGTGAAATCAAATCTGAATTTAATCCTTACATTGAAAAAATCGCGCAAACTCACAATCACAAAAAGATTGCTGTGTTTAATGACTGTGTTACTGAACTGTGGGAAACATCTGTTAAGTATGATGTGATTCTTTCCTCGCTACCGTTAAAAAACTTTGAAAACAAAGCAGACAATAATGCGTTTCTTCACAAGGTAATAGAGGGTTTCGAAAGCAACCTGAAAGAGGGGGGAATATATTTGCAATATCAATATTTTTGTAGTAATAAGGCCAATATCGAAAATATATTCGGTAAAAAAATGAACAGCATTAATTTCGTTTTTCTGAATATTTTTCCGGCTTTCGTGTATAGCATGACAAAGTGATATTCAAATGAAGTTGTTCAATGGACGAGAAGAAGCTTTGTGGGAATCGTCAAATATAGCGATGGGTAATTAAGTCATTGTGCAAAAGGAGAAGTTCGAAACAATCAATTTCCTTGGCCTTTATTTCTGGCTTACACTAATAGTAATCAGTCTTGGTTTTTATTTTTTGCGACCAGATTTATTTTCCCCAGAAAGAATCCGCGAAATTTTTGCTGCGAACCTGGTGCTTGGCTTGTTGGTATATTTTGTTGTATCAACACTACGGGGATTTACGTTAATTCCTTCAACGCCATTTGTGTTTGCGGGAATTCTAGTGTTTCCTCCGGTGCCGCTTTATATTGTTAATCTGATCGCTGTCTTTGCTTCGTCTGCTATTGTTTACCATATGACGAAGGTCGTAAGATTTGACCATTACTTTCACAAACGTTATCCGCAACAGATTAAAACCTTGACCGGTTTGCTACGTCGTAGAGAGTTGCCTGTTATCAGTCTATGGGGCTTTGCGCCAATGGTGCCGACAGACATGATTGTGTATGTATGCAGTGTTTTGCGCATCAATATGGCTAAAACCTTGTTTGGTACCGCACTGGGGGAAGGAGTGATTTGTGCGGTTTATATTTTTGGCGGGTCAGCAACCTTAGAGATGTTGATCAATTAAAATAAGTTGCAGAATCTTTGAGAGTTAGACAGTACATCTTGTGATTCGTCATTCACCATAATGAATAGAAAATCCGAGTCATTTGGATAATGAGGGACAAAAGCAAATGAAAATGCAAGGTAAATAAGCTGATCTGGTTGTGCTGTAATACTAAAAATTATCTTTATATCGATCTGTTTTAAGTGTTTCACCACATCGAAGGGGGCTTTTCTAATGAGCCTTACGCTAGCTGGAATTACCTTAATTAGCTACATAATATAGCTATCATGAGATAGTTAGATAAGAAAGCTGCGCAAAACAGCTACGGACGATGCTTACGTTTTGGTTTAGGTGTCCGCTTGTTAATAATGTACGCTACAATGACACCAGTTAAGCCCCCAGCTATTACCATACCCAGTATATTGCCCATTAATGGTGCAAAGCCAATGCCGACGATTACACCGACAGTAATACACATGGCGTAGAGGCCAGCCGTGGAGGATTGGTTTTTCTTTTTAGACATGAATAGCCTCCTGTTTATTGTCAATTTAACGAGTAACAGTCTTCCAAATTCAGAGTTGCCGGATGCTGTAAATTAGCGTGCCTGAGGTGGGAGATTCTAGAGTATCTACAGGAACACGGCTAATTTGATCCACCGCCTCCATTCCTTCCACAACATGACCGATAACCGTATAACGACCATTTAACCAGTCGAGTTCACTCACACTGATGAAAAATTCTGTACCGTTTGTGGCTGGTCCAGTGTTTGCCATAGCAACTGTGCCTCTACTGATAGCGCGTGTCGGAAAACGTTCCGTGTAGTCGTAACCCAGGTTCTCATAGGCCTGTTTTACGGTCATTGAGCGCAGTCGGTCATTAATTTCGAATTGCTGCAGTTCGATCTCTTCTTTAGTGTTGATACCCATGGCTCGGTACAGAGGTATTAGCAGCTTCTGTTCAAGAATACTCCGATCTGTCAGCTGTAGTAGGGAATTAAACGAACCGTCAGGCATTACCACTGGGATTCTGTCCAGCCCTAATGAATTCGCGTTGATTTCGTCTGGTAAATTCTCCTGTGGACTGCCAAAAACATTTCTGTAAGGGCTTCCAGTCTGGATTAATAATTCGGGGATGACTCGATGGAATCTCATGCCGTCGTAGAACCGTGGAGTGAAAATCTGCCGGTTTTCAAAATCGACTATCTCAACTTCCCCTTCGATCAACGCCTGGATGTTGGCTACATTTATCGGCGCCTCTTGGGGAAATAACTCCAAATATATAGGGCCTCTTGAAGTTGCTAAAAGGAGCAGGGGATTGGTTGGATTTTCCATCGCCGCCCGTGCGCTGGCTGTGTCAGCCCATACCTTCAGAGGCACAACTGCTGTAAATAGGCCAATGGCCAATGCGAGCTGGTAAAAATGCCTGCGGAAAAATCTGTGCCTAAAAGTTTTCATGATCTCCAAAGATTATTGCAACAAAGGGTGATCTGGTGGAAGTTTCTTGGAGATCCATATCGCAAGTTTATGTTTCATATTTTGCACTGACTCATCCTTGCCTGCCAGTGGTTGAACCACCTTGTCTCTAACTAATAGAAGGTAGATGGCCCTTACCTTCGTGTCGGCATGGTCCGTGTTCTCGAACTTTCCAGCACCTCGGGCTTCAAAGTAACGGCCTCCCACTCGGAGTGCTTCCTTTAACAGTTCATTCTCGTGCTTAATTTTTTTCATGTGTTTGGCTCACATACTAGGTGACAGATTACCCTTACTTCGGCCGGATATTGTTTTTCAGGTTGGAATTGTATGGGTAATGAATACTGACAAGCAATAACAGAGGTGTTTTGATCGCAGAAAAGGACAGGTGAAAGAGGGTTACCCTGATCGGTCAAGCATTCTGCAGTTCAAATCGTGTCAGATCTTCAGGTGTGTCTATGTCGTGTAATATGGCTGGATCATCTAATTCCAGGGTATACACAGACGCTGGATTTTCCCTTACCACCATACGCCCGCCGTGATCTCCCTGTAAATTTGACAACCGGTCAAAATAATCACGCCCAAATCCAGCCGGGTTTCCCGCTTTTCCTTGAAAATAGGGAACTACAATTTGGTCTTTTTTGATGGATTCGGCTATCAATGTATAGCTTTCTGGTCGAATAAACGGCATATCAGCCAGACAAATGAGGCAGCCATCCCAGTGGATACTACCAGGTAGGATCAATTGTCTTATACCATAAGCTAGGCTTGCGCCCATTCCCAATTCAGCATCATCAAATACCCGAATATCAGTTTCGCTGTCTGCTATAAGGGGTGCTACTTCAGCGCGAGTGACAACTATAATGTCTGGCACTGCCTGGCGAATATTGCTGAGGGTGTGCTGAAAAACTGATTGCCCGTTAGCCAAATTGGCACAAAGCTTGATGCTGCCGAATCGATTACTGAAACCGGCGGCTAAAACTAAGGCGCCTACATTGCCAGACATGATTTTCCTGGAGACTGGATTCGCCCGGTAAAATGACAATTATGGAAAGTGATAGCCAGTAGTACAATGAAAAGAGAAACTGGTAGCACTACCAGGTGGAAGGTAAATCCGGACTGAGTGAGACTTAGGGTCATTTACTGTATTGAGGATTAATGGAATGTTTTATCATCCTTGGCATCATTATCAGATTCAGGTTGGGTAATTTCCACCACAAAGCCTTGCCGTTTTTTTGCTGAGGCATCGGTGTCCAGTTTTTCTGGGATCTGGGCCTGTTCCAGTTGTTCCATTTCTTGTTTGGCCACTATTTGTTGACTGAGGTGTTGGCGTAGGCGGTTAACCACACTGGTCATTACTTCAATGGTCTGGCTTAGTTGATCCAGAGTGGTCAGGGTCCTTTCTGGATCATTTTCTGAGTATTTGCTGTCACTCATTACCCTCTCTCCTCACCGGGTGCTACTACTGTGTTGATTATGTCTCGGCTTTACCAATCTAGTCCCAGGTTAAAGCACCACCAGTTTGATATTCTGTTACACGGGTTTCAAAAAAGTTTTTCTCTTTTCTTAAATCCATAATTTCCGACATCCAAGGGAAGGGATTAGATACACCGCTAAACTGCTCTGGTAGTCCGATCTGTACCAATCTTCTGTTGGCTATAAACTTCAGATATTCTTCCATCATGGCGGCGTTCATTCCCAACACACCTCGCGGCATAGTGTCTCGTGCATATTCGATTTCCAGTTGGGTAGCTTGCAGAATCATTTGGGTGAGGTTCTCTTTCATCTTATCGTTCCAAAGACGGGGGTTTTCCAACTTGATCTGATTAATCATGTCGATGCCAAAATTCAAATGCATGGATTCATCACGCAAAATGTATTGAAACTGCTCCGACGTACCTGTCATTTTATTGCGCCTGCCCATTGACAGAATCTGGGTAAAACCACAATAAAAAAAGATACCTTCCATACAGCAATAAAATGCCACCAGGTTCTGCAATAGTTTTTGGTCACTTTCTACTGATCCGGTATCAAATTTTGGGTCACTCAGATCATGGGTATACTTGAGGCCCCAGGCCGCTTTTTTGGCTACCGAGGGGATCTCATGGTACATGTTGAATATTTCACCTTCATCCATGCCCAGAGACTCAATGCAGTATTGGTATGCATGGGTGTGAATTGCTTCCTCAAAGGCCTGGCGCAAAATATACTGCCTGCATTCTGGATTGGTGATAAGACGATAAACAGCCAGTACCAGGTTATTGGCTACCAGTGAATCAGCAGTGGCAAAAAATCCTAGATTTCTCTTAACAATCAGCCTTTCATCGTCAGTAAGCCCTTTCTCACTTTTCCACAATGCAATATCAGCAGTCATGTTGACTTCCTGGGGCATCCAATGATTGGCACAGCCGTCCAGGTATTTTTGCCAGGCCCAATCATATTTGAAGGGAACCAGTTGATTCAGATCGGCACGACAATTAATCATACGCTTGTCGTCAACTTTTACTCGGTTTGAAGAACCTTCCAGTTCATCGATACCCGATTGAATGTCCAGCGACTCAAGCTCAGTGATAGCTAGTTGTAGCGCATTGTTGCTGACTGTTGCTTCATCCGAGCTATTTTTATCTGAGAGTTTCTCAGAGCCCCCGATGGATTCAATCTGGTAGCTATTCAATGAATTAGGCTTGGCGCTTTCGACGGATTTGGCCTGATCGCTGTTTAGCGGTTTGGGTTCAGCGAAACTGGAATTGCGATGAGAATTCAGGATAGCCGTGTTTTCTTCCTGCTCGAAATCATCCCATGACAACATAATTACACCTCAATATTTCAAATGACACTTTATTGTTTGGAAAATTGTTATTACTTAACAATTTAATACAGTTACTTTAAAAACCTTATTGACAGGCTTCGCATTCAGGGTCATCAATAGAACAGGCCATGGATACCGTCGGTGCTTCAATTGACACCTTGTTCAGGCTTGAATCTGAGATGGTTGATTTCTCAGTGCTGGTGGCGGCCAGCGCTCTCAGATAGTAGGTGGTTTTAAGGCCACGCAACCACGCCATTCGGTAAGTAATGTCAAGTTTTTTGCCATTTGCTCCGGCCACATACAGGTTCAGGGATTGTGCCTGATCAAGCCACTTCTGGCGTCGACTGGCGGCGTCCACCAACCATCTGGGTTCCACTTCAAAAGCAGTGGCATAGATTTGTTTGATATTTTCCGGCACCCGGTCGATGTCATGCACGCTACCTTCGTAGTATTTAAGATCATTGACCATCACGCTATCCCATAGATCAAGCGTTTTAAGTTCTTTCACTAGATAGGGATTTACTACAGTAAATTCTCCCGACAGATTCGATTTTACGTAAAGATTCTGATAGGTGGGTTCAATCGATTGCGATACACCGACGATATTAGCGATGGTGGCGGTCGGAGCAATAGCGAGCACGTTGGAATTACGCATACCGAATTTGGAGATTCTGCTTCTTAAGGAGTCCCAGTCAAGGTGCTGCTCCATATTCACATCGAGATAGTCGTCACCCCGTTGCTGTTCAAGTAGTCGTAGTGAGTCGATGGGCAAGATGCCCTGATCCCACAGGGAACCCTTATAGGACTCATAACAGCCTCGTTCCTCAGCCAATTCACTTGATGCTTTTAATGCGTAATAGCTGATAATTTCCATTGAATTATCAGCAAACTCGACCGCCTTATTCGAAGCATAAGGGATTTGTTGTTTGTATAATACGTCCTGAAATCCCATTATCCCCATACCGATCGGGCGATGCTTCATATTGGAATTCTTGGCTTGCTCCACCGAGTAGTAATTAATATCAATGACATTGTCCAACATGCGAACAGCGGTCTTGATGGTCTTTTGTAGTTTTTCCTGATTGAGACCATTTTCATCGGAGTGATTAACCAAGTTAATTGAACCAAGGTTGCAGACAGCGATTTCGTCCTTACTGGTGTTTAAGGTGATTTCCGTACAGAGGTTGGATGAATGAATGGTGCCAACATGCTGTTGCGGCGAGCGCACATTACAGGCGTCCTTGAAAGTTATCCAGGGGTGACCAGTCTCAAATAGCATAGAGATCATCTTGCGCCAGATATCAGTTGCTTTAACAGTTTTGTAAATTTCGATTTCGCCGGCAGCTGCCTTGTGTTCGTATTCCTCGTAAGCATCTTCGAAATCCTTACCATAAAGATCGTGTAAATCAGGCACATTGTTCGGTGAGAATAAAGTCCAGTTCTGATCATTAAACACCCGTTTCATGAACAGGTCGGGTATCCAATTAGCCGTGTTCATGTCATGGGCACGACGTCGATCATCACCTGTGTTCTTTCTCAACTCTAGAAATTCTTCAATATCCAGATGCCAGGTTTCTAAATAGGAACACACGGCACCTTTCCGTTTGCCGCCTTGATTGACAGCGACTGCCGTATCATTCACAACTTTTAGAAAGGGAACCACGCCTTGGGATTTTCCATTTGTACCTTTAATATGAGCGCCCAATGCTCTAACTGACGTCCAGTCGTTACCGAGGCCTCCGGCCCATTTGGATAACATAGCGTTATCCCGAATCGCTGAGTAAATGCCATATAAGTCGTCTGGGATCGTAGTCAAAAAGCAGGAAGATAATTGTGGTCGCATGGTGCCTGAGTTAAACAGCTGTGGTGTCGAGACCATGTAATCAAAGCTGGAAATCAGGTTGTAGAATTCTATAGTTTTCTCTTCACGGTTTTCTTCGTTCGACGCCAAGCCCATGGCTACACGCATAAAAAATACCTGGGGCAACTCGAAGCGCACGCCATCACTGTGTATGAAGTAACGGTCGTAAAGTGTCTGTAAGCCCAAATAAGTGAATTGCTGGTCCCGATCTGCATTGAGTGCCTGGCCAAGCACTTCTATGTCATATTCTAATAAGTGAGGAGACAGCAAACCCAGGTCAACGCCTTTCTCTATATAGGGTTTCAAAGTAGATGCATAGCGATAATGCATCTCCGATTGGGTGGCATTGTCGGCTAATCCTAGAAAGCTTAGCGCTTCGCTGCGTAACGAATCCATTAGTAAACGTGCGGTTACGTAGGAGTAGTTCGGGTCCTTCTCAACCATTGTCCGCGCTGTCATTACCAGGGAGGTTCGAACGTCCTGCATTTTTACCCCAGGGTAAAGGTTTTTCAGAGTCTCCTGGTAAATTGCTTCACCGGAAACGTCGGCCAGCCCTTCGCAGGCTTCTTTAATAACGGTTTGTAAGCGCTCGTTATCCAAAGGTCCTTTTGTGCCGTCTTCGTAAGTGACTTCAAAGTCTGGTTGCTTTGATTTTTCTTGTTGCTGCTTCTGTTCTCTAATGCGTGTGTGTTCAGCTCGATAAATTACATAACTTCTCGCTACTTTGTGCTCCCCGGCACGCATTAACGCAAGTTCTACCTGATCCTGGATGTCTTCAATATGAATGGTGCCGCCAGACGGCATGCGTCGGCGAAAAATATCCGAAATTTGCTTGCTTAAATGCGCAACTGATTTATGAATTCTTGTTGAAGCGGCCGCATTGCCACCTTCAACGGCGAGGTAAGCTTTGGTTATCGCAACACTGATCTTTGATTCATCGTAATTAACCACTGAGCCATTACGTTTAATGACCCGCAGCTGCCCGGGGGCTGTGGCGGATAAAGAGTTCATAGCGTCGGTTTTGCTTACAGGAGTGGCCAGGGTGGTTTCCCCTGGAGATGGTACTTCAGTTTGCATTGTGGTCTCCGGAATTAGGTCTCTTTGCTTCTCTAGATCTTGTTGTTGGTTGTTTTTAAGCTTGTTTTGCATTCTTTTTCCTGGATTTCGCAGAAATTAATTGATTGCTCAGCTGGTTATTTCGATTCATGTCAGTGTTTAATACGGTCAAAACTTCAACGTTACCTAGGGCCAAATTTGTTTTTAAAGCTTTTTGATCTCACCCTGGTCACGTACTTACAGCCATCCAGGCGAGAGGTCTGTTCCAAACGCGCCAACTTGATCGAGTCAGCCAACCAGTGCTCAAAAGCCATATACTATATATTGTGTTTTTGCCGCCGGACTTTAGTATTATTTTTAGCGAGGTAAAAACCCACTTGTTATTCCGTAAACAAGCTAAGGGAAAACACCCCGGATTTTTTTCAAGTGCTTTTATTGTTAATTAAGACGCCTCTAATACCTGGTACTAAGCGCTCTTTTTACCTCAATTTTTCAACCTAAATGGTAGAAAAAAGCTCTTGATTTAGGCTAAGCTAATACAACATATGGACAAGCCGTAAACCATTGCCACAAGATAATGCGGTTGAGTGACTAATGCAAGTAGTTTTTTTGTGAATAGGTTGTGGGCAAGTTGTTAGTATTTTCAGTAACTTGGATGATGATGCAGGATAAATAATGGGGCTGGTGTAGTGGACCCGCAAGGGTGTAGGAATACTCACTAAATTAGGCCACTGTTTACAACTTCACCGGGCATTTCGTGGCAAATTCACAAACACTACATATTGTGTTTTAACAAGATGCAGAATCAGCCTATTTAGTGTTGAATTGATGATAATTTACTCCAAATAAGCCAACGAAAACTTTGGCAATTTCGTTGATTGTTGCAGTGCAACCCGGAGAAAAGGCAGATGGGCTAATAGGTGCAGAGAAACTCCAGTAGAGCTTTTTGTGAATGCATGCGATTTTCGGCTTCATCCCAAACTACGCTGTCTTGAGCGTCAAGCAAATCGGCACTGACTTCCTCTCCTCGGTGAGCTGGCAGGCAATGCATGAATAATGCCTCGTCGTTTGCAACGGACATAAGTTCCCTATTCACCTGGTATGGGCCAAATTTTGCTTGACGTTGTGAACGCTCCTGTTCCTGTCCCATGGAAGTCCAAACATCAGTTACAACCAGATCAGAATGACTAACCGCGTCGACTGGCTGAGGTACCAGCCGAACCCGATTGCTATGGGCGGCAACAAGATCGTTATCAGGTTCGAATCCAGCAGGACTGGAAATTTTAAGTTCAAAATCAAATACAGTGGCGGCATTGATATAGGATTGGCACATATTGTTGCCATCGCCAACCCAGGCAACCGTCTTGCCTGCTATATCACCCCGATGTTCTATGTAGGTCTGAATATCAGCTAGTAACTGGCAAGGGTGAAATGAATCAGTCAAAGCATTGATAACCGGAACTGTAGATAATTCGGCAAATCGCTCAAGTTTCTTGTGTTCAAAGGTTCTCATGGCAATACAGTCAACCATTCGCGATAACACGCGAGCGCTGTCTTCTATGGTTTCACCACGGCCGAGTTGAGAATCGGTGTTGGGCAAGAACAGGGAATTGCCCCCAAGCTGAGTCATCGCCACTTCGAATGCAACTCGTGTTCTGGTGGAAGACTTGTCAAAAATTAACGCCAAAGTCTGGCCTCTTAGCTTATCGTCGTTGGTATGAGCTGTCTTTTTAAGTTCGATAGCTCGTTGTACGATGCCACGGATATCTTCCTTATCGAGGTCAGTCAGGGTCAAAAAGTGTTGAACGGCCATGCTAGGATTTATCTCTTTAAATAAAAATGGAGCTAGCTTAACCGCAAGCTCCATCCTGATAGTCATACAAATGGCGTAACTCCGAAGTTTTGCTTCCGGGCTTCGGCCAATGCTAAAAACAAAAAAGGCAGCTGTCGCTACCTGATAAAAAGGGATTTTACCCCGTTTATCCCCTCTAGGGCAATTACCTTATTTGCGCACTCAAAGTGGCTGGGATAGAGTCGTAGCTTATGAACCCAATCGAACTGAATTTGTTTTCCAGTCGAATCACAGCTGTCTGTGACGAGATGGGTACAGTACTCAGGCGAACGGCGTTTTCACCCAATATTAAAGACCGGCTGGATTTTTCCTGTGCAGTATTTGATCCCGAGGGTGAACTCTGTGCGCAGGCTGCACATATACCCATACACTTAGGGAGTATGGCTTTTGCCATGGTGTCTATTGTAACCGAAGTGGATTGGTGTGCAGGAGATATGCTAGTACTCAATGACCCATTTCTTGGCGGAACCCATTTACCTGATGTGACGCTGGTAGCACCAGTGTTCGACCAAGAAAGGGAGACACTGTTGGGTTTTGTGGCGAACCGGGCACACCATGCGGATATTGGCTGTGACTCTCCCGGTTCAATGCCTATTTCTAAGACCCTGGAAGACGAAGGGCGAATCATTCCTCCCACTTTTCTGTACCGTCAGGGAGAGTTACAGAAACCGGCTCTTCAATTGATGACAGGAGAGGAGAATTCTGCACTCGACACGGACTATGCTGCCCAGTTCAGTGCGAACCAGATTGGCGTTCTAAGACTTATAGAGTTTGTTAATGACTTAGGTGTTGAGGCTTATCTGCAAAGTTTAACGGAATTGAATAACTATGGAGAGCGGCTGGCAAGCTCGATAATAAAAGGGCTGGAGCCGGGTAGTTATAGTTTTGAGGATGTAATGGACGATGATGGAGTCGGTAGTGTGGATATCCCGATTGCGGTGACTCTGACTATTGACAACGACAGTGTTGTGCTTGATTTCAACAACAGTGCAAAACAAGTAGACGGTAACCTTAATTGTCCTATCTCGGTGGCAGCGGCGGCGGCCTACTACTGTTTTCGATGCCTGATGCCGGAATTCACCCCGGCTTGTGCCGGAACATTTAGAATGATAGAAATCGTTGCTGACCAAGGGACAATCGTCAACGCCAAAAGACCCGCCGCGGTTGCGGCCGGCAATGTTGAAACTTCTACCAGGCTAGTTGATGTCATTTTAGGTGCCCTTGCCCAGGCCGTCCCGGAGAAAATCCCAGCGGCTAGCCAGGGCAGTATGAATAATGTGGCGATGGGGTATATCGATAATCGCCGTGGTAAACGTTGGGATTATTACGAGACGCTTGCTGGCGGGACCGGCGGTGGCCCGCGCTATGCAGGCCTTAATGCGGTGCACAGCCATATGACTAACACGTTAAATACGCCGATCGAAAGTGTGGAGATGCATTACCCTCTGAGAATTCGTCGTTATGCAATACTGCCCGGGACCGGTGGGTCAGGCCATCATCGTGGCGGAAACGGGTTGATACGAGAATATGAATTTTTAGAGGATGCTCACCTCAGCTTGCTGACCGAGAGGCGCCGTCATCCTGCCTGGGGCTTGGCGGGCGGTAGCTCGGGTGCTAAAGGAATTAATAAACTTAATGGCGAGGAGATACCGGGAAAGTGTTCACTTAGAGTTAAAGCTGGCGATCGTTTACAGATTCAAACCCCTGGAGGTGGAGGCTTCGGTGCTGACAGTAACAAGCCAGAAGTGTAGAATACCGACTCGTCACATTCTAAATCGGGCCTGTAACCCTCCAAGCATCCGATAGTAAAGGTTTTATTCCAGGAGCCTTTCAATTATTTGTGAAGGTAAATTAAAAACAACAGAGTTAAAAAAGTCAGCCTAAATGATCGGTATGGTTTAATAGGCAAAAACGTAAATAGGTAAAAGTAAATGAGTGTTGAAGAAACCATCAAAGACCAAATCAATTCAAATGATATTCTCCTTTACATGAAGGGAAGTCCGGAGCAGCCGCAATGTGGTTTTTCATCGCAGGCCTCACAGATACTAATGGCCTGTGGCAAAAAATTTGCTTATGTTGACATTTTGAGCAATCCAGAAATTCGTGCAACGCTGCCGAAAGTGGCGAACTGGCCAACATTTCCACAGCTATTCATCGATGGTGAACTGGTGGGCGGCTGCGATATCATCGTTGAAATGCATGAAAAAGGGGATTTGAAAACCCTGATAGATAATTCCGGTGAAGGTTCCCAGTCAGAAGAAGGGTAAGAAGCACCCATTACGTTAAAGTAAAGTAATCTTCCAGCATCTCTGCTCATATTCATGAGTCCTCGACGGAAGGTTGGCTGATTACGGGTTTAGTCGTCGAGGTTTCAAGCCTTGGCAATTGAGTTGCAGGTCTATTATTAAATTTTCAGCAATTTGTCAAAGAGGCCAACCCCCCAGGCTTTGCCATTTGTTAACAATGTGACAAAACAATTGGGCGGTTTTTTCAGCATCGTAACGGGCGGAGTGTGCCTGGTTACTGTCAAATTCAATATTAGCCGCTTCACAGGCCCTGGACAGTACTGTCTGTCCAAACGCTAGTCCGCTCAGAGTAGCCGTATCGAAACTTGAAAACGGATGGAATGGATTGCGTTTCAGACTATGTCTGTCAGACGCCATATTAATAAAGCCGTGGTCGAAATGGGCGTTGTGAGCAACTAAAATCGCTCGCTTACACTGTTTGGCTTTCATGGAATTACGAATCAACTTAAACATAGAGCTGAAAACATCTTTTTCACTACGGGCTATACGCAATGGGTGATAAGGGTCAATTCCAGTAAATTTCAGTGCGGCTTCTTCAATGTTGGCACCAGGAAAAGGTATGACTCTGTGGAAAAAAGTCTGTTCGATGTGTAACTTGCCGTCACAATCCATGTCAAGCAGTACGGCGGCGATTTCAAGGATCGCATCTTTTTTTGCATTGAATCCACCTGTTTCAATATCAATGACAACCGGCAGATAGGTTCTAAAACGGTTTGCTAGTAAATTCGCCGGGGATTCATCTTCCGATTCGGAGAGCACTAAGTATCCTCCTGAACACGCCAGGCAACTGTTTCACCAGAACGCAAAGGGATAACCGAGGTTGTTCCCAGTGAATAGCTGGTAGGTACTTGCCAGGAAGATCGACACAAGGTAATTTTTTCCTGGTTTCTTGGCAATCCATAGAAATCAGCACCATTGAAACTGGCAAATGCTTCCAATTTGTCCAGGGCATCTGCTTTATCGAAGGCCTCGGCATAGAACTCCAGTGCGGCATGAGCGGTAAATATACCGGCGCAACCACAGGTACTTTCCTTTGCACTGACAGGATGCGGTGCGGAATCGGTGCCAAGGAAAAATTTGTTATTGCCGCTGGTCGCTGCTTCAATTAATGCCTGCTGATGGTTGTCTCGTTTAAGAATCGGCAAACAATATAAGTGAGGCCTGACCCCACCTGCTAGTAAATGATTGCGGTTATAAAGTAAGTGGTGGGCAGTGATCGTGGCCGCCAGGTTTGGCGATCCTTCCTCAACGAACACCGCAGCGGATTTTGTGGTTATGTGTTCAAGAACAATTTTCAAGTTAGGAAAACGGAGTGTCAGGGGTTGTAATACGGTTTCAATAAAGACTTCTTCTCTGTCAAAAATATCAATGTCAGCGTTGGTGACCTCACCATGTATGAGTAATGGGACTCCTAAATCTGACAAGGCCTCAATTGCGGGATAGACCTTTTCAATGTCGGTGACGCCATTTTCCGAATTGGTTGTAGCTCCTGCTGGATAGTATTTGACCGCGGTAATAATGTTGGAGTCCCATGCTTTGCGAATTTCTTCCGGGGAAAGTGAGTCGGTCAGGTATAGCGTCATTAGCGCTTCAAAATGACTGCCCGCTGGCACATGTCGCAAAATCTCGTCCCGGTAAGATCTGGCAAGGTCGCCTGTAGTTATTGGCATTGCAAGATTAGGCATTACAATCGCACGGCGAAAAGTGCGCGCGCTATGGGGAACTGTGTCAGCCAGGGCAGCACCATCACGTAGGTGTAAATGCCAGTCGTCGGGGTAAGATAGGGTAATGCGATCTGTGCTCATTAATAACAGTGTCTCTTAAGGATTCTTTGTATTGTAGCCGAATCGGGAATGTAGCTGAAACGTCATTTTTTAAATAAGGCTCAAATAGGTTCGACCGTGAGGACGCAAATAACTGGCAGCCGATCCTGTGTTAAATTTGCGTCATGGGTGTTTCCTTGGTCGGTTTATAAACCTAGTGGTTATTCGAGTTTTTTCTAAGTTAAATGCTACAATACGCGTCTTTTTTTACTCGGCCTCAGATTGCTGAGGCCGATGAATTCCCTAAAAGCTTCCAGGAGTAGCAGCATGTCCGGTATTAATAAAGTTGTATTGGCCTATTCAGGAGGGTTGGATACATCGGTTATTGCCAAATGGTTGCAGGAAACCTATGACTGCGAGATCGTCACCTTTACGGCGGATCTGGGGCAGGGTGATGAGGTGGGGGCTGCCAGGGCTAAAGCGGAGGCACTGGGAATTAAGGAAATTTTCATCGAAGATCTGCGGGAAGAATTCGTGCGTGATTATGTAAATCCCATGTTCCGCGCAAATGCCATTTACGAAGGTGAATATCTGCTTGGCACGTCGATTGCTCGGCCGTTGATCGCCAAGCGCCTGGTGGAAATTGCGGCAGAAACCGGAGCCGATGCCATATCCCATGGCGCCACTGGCAAAGGTAATGATCAAGTCAGGTTTGAACTGGGGGCCTACGCATTAAGTCCTGGTATTAAAGTTATAGCGCCATGGCGAGAGTGGGATCTCACCTCACGGGATACCTTATTGGCGTACTGCGATAAACACGGAATAGCAGTAGAAAAGAAACGAGGCACGAAATCGCCCTATTCGATGGATGCCAATTTATTGCATATCTCATACGAAGGAGATGTGCTTGAAGATCCGGCAGCGGAACCTGAGGAATCGATGTGGTTATGGACTGTGGCTCCGGAAGCAGCACCGGATCATCCGACCAATATTGAATTGGAATATGCAAAAGGCGATATTGTCGCCATCGACGGGGAGCGCCTTTCACCTGCGGCAGTTCTAACTCGGCTTAACAAAGTGGCTGGCGCCAACGGTATCGGTCGATTGGATATCGTTGAAAATCGCTATGTGGGCATGAAGTCGCGAGGTTGTTATGAGACGCCAGGTGGTACCGTAATGCTCAAAGCACACCGGGCCATTGAGTCATTGACACTTGATCGTGAACTCGCTCACCTAAAAGATGAACTGATGCCTCGCTATGCTGAACTGGTTTATAATGGATACTGGTGGTCACCTGAACGAGAAGCCCTGCAGGCAATGATTGACTATTCCCAACAGTACGTGAATGGCAAGGTAAGGCTCAAGCTGTACAAGGGTAATGTCATAGTTGTTGGTAGAGAATCCAGCGATTCTCTTTTTGATGCAGCAATTGCCACCTTTGAAGATGATGCTGGTGCCTATGACCAGAAGGATGCTTCCGGATTTATTAAACTCAATGCTTTGAGACTGCGGATTGCCGCATTAAAAGGACGTTAAGTTATTGAAACAGACTGTTATCAACTAGTAACACGGCTGTCCCGCTTACTTTCAGGACATGAATTTGGTGTTTATTGATGCGACCGTCGCCAGCATGGATGCTGGCGTCGAGCCCCCACGGATGGGTTTACGGCGTGTCCCATCAATAAACACCAGGTTCATGTCTGTCACAGAAGGTTAAGGTCTCAAACTCTTTTGTTACAAGACCTTAGGCTATAAATGGCTTGAGTTAACGGGACACCAATGAACTAGTAATTAATCTTCAGTCTTGTTTTTGTAATCACACAAATCCTCGATTACACAGGCACCGCACCGTGGTTTGCGTGCAACACAGACATAGCGGCCATGTAGAATCAGCCAATGGTGTGCGTCTAATAGAAATTCATTGGGAATCAGTCTGACTAACTTCTTTTCGACCTCCAGTACAGTCTTTCCTGGTGCTATACCGGTTCGATTGGAAACTCGGAAAATGTGTGTATCCACCGCCATCGTTGCTTGGCGAAAGGCGGTATTGAGAACAACATTCGCCGTTTTCCGTCCTACTCCTGGAAGTGCTTCCAGGTCCTCTCTGGTGGCAGGAACCTGCGAGCCATGTTGCTCAATAAGCAGCTCACAGGTTTTGATTACATTAGCCGCCTTGGTATTAAAAAGGCCGATGCTTTTAATGTGTTTTTTTAACCCGTCCAAGCCCAAATTTACTAGGGTTTCGGGCGTGTTTGCAACTTCATAGAGAGTGGTAGTTGCTTTGTTTACACTAATATCAGTTGCTTGAGCTGAGAGAATGACAGCAATCAGCAATTCAAAGTTGGAATTGTATTGCAGCTCGGTGGTGGGTGAAGGGTTCTCCCGGCGCAACCTTTGGAAAATTTCCGCTCGTTTATGCTTGTTCATAGGTGGTTAACCTGGGTTTACTCTTTGCTAATAAAGTCGTTGATATTTTCCTGGTCCGATACGATTAACTAAGAAGTTGGAAACGACAAGAATCGGACTCTACGCCAGTATTTGAACAATCGCACCCTTGTTGTTCCGAGGAGGGAGCTTTGTCCAGGGTTGCTTAATTTGCTGGCTTCCATATCCTTTTTCTAGCATGGCCATAAATTGTTGGCGCACAGTAATGGTCAATAAGTGGTGTACAGAAATTACCAAACAAAACTGCGAATGCTATCGAGTCAAGGTAGCTACCCCATACTCGTATGCTGTAAATGCAACAGCCTATAATTACACCATATAACAACTTGCCTATGGGTGTGGTGGCAGCACTGACAGGATCAGTAGCAATAAAAAACGCACCGATCATAGTCGCGCTGCCAAACAGGTGTAGGTAGGTAGTCCCGTAAGTGTTGACGCTGTTCTCGCTATAGAAAAGTAAAGATAGCAGCACAATTGAGCCGATGATACTTAGGGGGATGTGCCAGCTTATTATTTTTTTGTAAATCAAAAATAACCCACCCACCATGAAACCAATATTCACTAATTCCCACCCGGCACCAGACTCTCGACGCAGTAGATCTAACCAGGATCCAGCAGAATTGAAAATTGCAAAAATGGCGCTTTTACCGGCCATTTTTTGTTCAATTAGGGGAGTTGCCATGGACAGCCCGTCAGCCAGGTTTAACGTATTGGACACTGAATCTGTGGCAAAGGCAGGGAGCAGAAATTGAATACTAGTTTGCATGCTAGCCAAGCTAAGTGGGCTAAATGGTTCATCAGCTTGTTGAGCAACAGGGATGTGCCAGCTGGTCATGTCCAGGGGAAAAGCGAGCAGTAACATGGCGTAACCGCACATGGCAGGATTAAACAGGTTCTGTCCAAGACCGCCAAAGGCGTGTTTGGCAATGACTACAGCAAAAAAAACACCGCTCAAAATTAACCACCATTCAGATCCCGGAGGTATAGCAATGCCGAGCAGCACAGCGGTGACTAAAGCACTGTTGTCCAACAGGTTTGTGCGTAGATTCTTATTCCTGAGTTTAAGCGCAACAGCTTCAAATGACAGCGCAAATACCGACGCCAAAACAATATTCAACATTACGCCAATTCCGAAAAAATAAGTGGATAAAAATATCGCCGGTAAACACGCAGCAATTACCCAAAGCATAATCTGTCCGGTGGTTATTTTGGCTTGCTGTTGAGGCGAACAACTAGCGATCAAGCTTGATGTGGTTGATGTGATCAAGGCTTGCCCTCGCCAGGGTTTTTGGTTTTTACTTGCGTGTTGGTTGGAGTTCTGTCTTTGCGCGCTTTAACCCTGGCAACGGCGTCTGCTATCTGCTGTTTGGCATTCTCCCGTGAAAAATTTTCTAAGGAAGTGTCGGTTACATCCATGCCTTCAGGTCTGGAAAGAGAGCGGCGTCTGCTCCCTTTTTTGCGTTTTTCATTGAGCCTGATTCGAGTTTGGCGAACTTCAAATCGTTGCTGCCACTTTGCACTGAGCCTTTGACGAAGTTTCTGCGCCGCCAAATCTGACTTCGCCGCCCGGTAGTATTGTACTAGTGGTATATGGCTTGGGCAGACGTAAGCGCAAGCACCGCACTCGATACAGTCATTAAGTCCATATTGTTTTGCTTTTGCCGACTCGTTGCTGCGAATTTGATCATAGAGCAGTTGTGGCATCAATCCGGCGGGACATGCGTCGGTGCACGAACCACATCGGATACAAGCCAGCTCGGCTGGCGCAGGAGGAAATTCGCGAAGAGATCCTGCAATTAGGCAATTGGTTGTATTAATAATCGGGGCATCGAGGTTTTTAAGCGTGAATCCCCTTAAGGATCCACCCACTATTAGTCGGGAAAGGCTGGTGTAATCAATACCACACAGCTCAAGGAGAAAAGAAACAGGTGTCCCTATTAAGGCGCGAAAGTTTTTAGGGGTTTTAAGTGCATCGCCACAGACCGTAGTGATTCTACTAATCAATGGTTCATTATTGATTACAGCGTTATGCACAGCACTGGCAGTGCCGGCATTGGCCGTTAATACGCCTATGTCTTGAGGTAGCTTACCTGATGGTACCTCTTGATTAGTTAGCATCTGAATAAGTTGCCTTTCGCTTCCGGATGGGTATTTGGCAGGGACGGATATCAGTTCAATCTCACAATCGTGAATAGCAGTCCCTAATGCATCTATAGCATCTTGTTTGTCTTGTTCAATAACTATAACGCAGTGCAGCGCTCGACAGATTCGCTGCAGTATTCTTGCCCCTGACACGATGGTCTCCGGGTGCTCTCTTATAAGTGCTTGATCACAGGTGATATAGGGTTCGCACTCAGCTCCATTAATAATTAACCAGTCGATTGGCTTGTTGCTGGAAAATTTTTTCCCGGTTGGGAAGCCGGCCCCGCCAAGACCGCATATGCCTGCCAGCTGTATCTTTTCACGCAACAACTCTGGCCCCAGGCTTTTAAAATCGGTGATTGGCTGCCTTGTTATCCAGGTATCCTGGCCATCAGCTTCGATACAGATTGAGCCCGCTTCATGGCCGAACTCATCAGGAATAATACGGTTTGTGATCTCCCTAATTGTACCTGACGTAGAAGCGTGGATTGGTACACCAAGCTCACCTTCGGCGTTGGCTAACAGCTGGCCTTTTAATACCTTATCGCCCACGCAAACCACCGGTATTGCATCGGGCCCGCTATATTGCTTTAGTGAGAGATAAAGAAATTCAGGAATCGGTGTATCCATTATCACCGAGCGCAAACTTCGCTTTTTGTTTGCCGGTGGTTTGATGCCTCCAGTAAAGTAATACGACTTCTTGCTGCTGGAAGTTGCCGGGAAAAATGAATGCTTCACGTCATGTTACCCGGGCGAATAAAATGATCAGGATTGCTAATTATTGCCGGCGCCTGCCAGCGTAAAGGTGTGCTTGAATTTAAAGGAATTACATCAATGCAATCGACCGGACAAGGTTCAATGCACAAGTCGCACCCTGTGCACTCATTACGAATTACGCTGTGCATCAGCTTGGCTGCTCCGAGAATCGCATCAACGGGACAGGCTTGAATACACTTAGTACAGCCGATACATTCCTCCTCCCTTATCTCTACTACTGTTGGTACTGTGTAGCCACCCTGTGCCGGGTCTAACTCTATTGCTGTTTTATTTAAAAGTTTTGCCAGGGAGTTGATGGTAAATTTCCCGCCGGGAGGGCACTTATTAATAGCTTCGCCTTTTACGATCGCCTCAGCGTAGGGGCGACAACCACTGAATCCACACTGACCACACTGGGTCTGTGGCAACTTTTGATTCACCAAGTCAACCAGACTCACTGGTTGATTATTGGCATTCCAATTCAGGTTTCTTGCAAGTAGAAGCAGTGCATAACTCAGCACCATAAACAGTGTCAGAGAGATTGGAATTAGAAACCAGGGTGA
>SMVB01243093.1_pt1 | contig 41048 bp, 39 predicted proteins | sample 2456461 | NCBI WGS metagenome assembly SMVB01 (sample SAMN11095934, study PRJNA526329) | marine sediment metagenome | biome: Marine sediment; feature: Surficial sediment; material: Deep marine sediment; isolation source: Hadal surficial sediment | place: Pacific Ocean | collected 2014-05 | depth...
GTGGTGATTGAAGAGCGTCCTTTACCTCTAGCGCATATAAAGCGTCGGCCCGCGGATTGGCGCGTGTCCGAGCAGTTGGACCTGGTTTTCACAGGGGTCGGGGAGCACGCTTATTTCTATGTTGAAAAAGAGCGCCTGAATACAGCCGATGTGGCTGCGGCTTTAGCTCAGGCTTGTGAGGTGCCCGGACATTTTGTCGGTTATGCGGGTCTGAAAGATAAGCATGCCGTGACGCGTCAGTGGTTTAGCGTGCCGTTTGCTGAAGATGAATGGCCTTTAGAGTTAGCGGGCGCCCGTTGTTTGCAGGTACAGCGTCATAGTAAAAAGTTGCGTCGCGGACAACACACGTTGAACAGGTTTGAGATCTGTTTGAGTGGCCTGTTGAACGATAACGATCCGCAGTTAGATAGGCTTGGTGAAGTTTTCCCCAATTATTTCGGGCCGCAACGAACTTCCTCTAACAACATCAACCAGGCGCGGCAGTGGTTAGCCAAAGGTCAGTGGGGTTCGGCACGGCCCGACAGACCACGGCAGCGAACGAACGGGGGGCGTCGCGGCTGGCATCTTTCAGTATTGCGTAGCATGCTGTTTAACAAGGTCTTAGAGCAGCGTGTACGGTTGCACAATTATGCTCAGATGATTGATGGTGATGTTGCACAGCAAGGGTTGCCGACCGGACCGCTGTGGGGGCGAGGACGTTCTGCCAGCAGTGGCCGCGCGCAAGAAATTGAACGCTGCGCTTTAGCCGATTGGGCAGATACCTGCGAAGCGTTGGAGTATACCGGTCTCAATCAAGCGCGGCGTAAACTTGCGGAACGTCCGCATGAATTCGTCAGCGAAATTTCTGCCAATGGCGAAATGTTGTTGCGCTTTGCTTTACCGCCGGGAGTTTTTGCGACGACATTATTGGCCAACAACCTTCAGTTCGTGGATGATAGCCTGCATCGATGAGTGATTTTGACCTGCAAGGTATCGGCATGACTTCTCAGCGGACCCGTGACCGATTGGTTGCACGGTTGCGTGAGCAGGGCATAAAGAACGAACGCGTACTGGCGCAAATTGCGGCCATTCCCCGGCATATATTCATTGATGAGGCGCTTGCTCATCGGGCCTACGAAGACACGGCCTTGCCCATCGGCCACGGTCAAACGATTTCGCAACCGTTCATAGTGGCCTTGATGACCCAGTTGTTGCTTGAAGTCGGGGGCCAGCGAGTACTTGAGATTGGCACAGGATGTGGCTATCAGACGGCAATTCTGGCTGGCCTGTACCCTAAGGTTTACAGTATTGAGCGCATCGGAGCGCTCCTGCCGCGCGCAAAACAACGTTTGGCTGCCTTGCATATTCGTAACGTCATCTGCAAGTTAGGTGACGGCTACGAAGGTTGGCAAGTGCACGCTCCCTTCGACGGTATTATCGTGACCGCCGCGCCAGCCGTGATCCCGCCGCAACTGCTGGAGCAACTCGCTCCCGGCGGGCGCATGGTGCTGCCCGTGGGTGCGGATAATGTTCAAGAGTTGCGGGTGGTCGATAATACGCCGGAAGGTTTTGTTGAGGGTGTCCATGAACATGTCAGGTTCGTACCGCTGATGAGTGGCACTACGCCCAACTAGATCTGCCAGGTCGATGATGCAGCAGCGAAATCAAAACAGCGAACCCTCCGGCCAGGCTCTCAGGCATAACGCCGCCATCGCCAGTCGTGGCGTGCTTATGGGTCTAGCTGAAGTGGTACCTGGCGTTTCGGGTGGCACCATGGCATTTATAACGGGCATTTACCCGGATCTGGTGTCTTCTCTGGCCAGATTCGGACTATCTTCGGTGCCGATGCTGGCACAGCCGGGCAAGTTTTATACGCATCACAATTTGCGTTTTTTGCTGAGCTTGGGCTTTGGCATGGTGCTTGGCGTGTTGTTGTTTGCACAACTCATGCACTTTCTATTGGGAACATTTCAACCTCTGGTTTGGGCATTTTTTAGTGGCGTCATTGCCGCTTCGGTGATCGTAATTGGCCGCATGCGCGCGCCTAAAGCATTGTGGGGGTGGGCGCCGGTCGGTTTGTTGATTGGCATTTCACTTTTGTGGTTGCCCGTGGCCGCTGGTGAGCATGGGTTGCTCAGTTTGTTTTTCGGTTCGGCGATAGCAGTTTGTGCCTGGTTGTTGCCCGCAATATCGGGCAGCTTTGTGCTGCTGACCTTAGGCATGTATGACCAGGTCATAAGCGCGATTGCTGAGCTGAATTGGACGGTTTTGTTCACGGTACTGGCCGGCTGTGTGAGTGGCGTATTGTTGTTTGTCAGATTACTAAGCTGGCTGCTGCACCACTTTAGTGAGGCGTTGTTGAGTTTTTTGACGGGCTTTATGCTCGGTTCACTGCCTAAATTGTGGCCGTGGCAGGATGCTGAGCAGGCGCCTGGGCTTAGTCAGCTGATGTCACCACAAAACTATGCTGCGCTGTTCAACGCGCCCGCGCAGACTTTATTCGCGGTGTTCTTGTTTGTGGTGGGGGCGCTTATGCTGTGGTATTTGGGAAAATTGGGCGAACGGTGAACTTTGCTGGTGTGCAGACATGCGTTTGATTTTTTCGTTGCTGGTTTTCATCGGGCTGGGCGGCTGTCTGGAAAAAGGTCAGCCGTTGGTGGTGGAACGTTCACCGGTCTTTAATAACGCGGCGCCGAAGCAAATAATCAGTCGACCTGCCCCGAGGCACTATACAGTGCGAAATGGCGACACCCTGTACTCCATCGCCTGGCGCTTCGAATATGACTATCTGAGCTTAGCCAGAGCAAATGGGGTGTCTGCGCCCTATGTTATTCATCCTGGGCAGACGTTGCGTTTAACGACGCAGTTGCCAAAATCGCAACGGTTGGTACAAACCGCACCAGCTGCTGTGAGTTCGTCAGCCGCAAAATTTCGTCCGCCAACCGCGCCGCGACCTGAACCGCTTAAATGGGTCTGGCCACTCAATCAAAAGCCCGATGTGGAGTATGGAAAGTCGAGTAAGGGTATGGATTTTGCGGTAGCCGGCGGTGACTCAAACAGCACTAAAGTGCGCGCGGCTGGTGCGGGTGAGGTGGTCTACGCCGGCAACGGTATAGGTGGGTTTGAACGCCTGGTAATCATCAAGCACGGCAGTGATTTATTAAGCGCCTATAGCTTCAACGGGTTAGCCATGGTGAAAGAGCAACAATGGGTTAAAGCTGGCGATTGGGTAGCCGACATTAAAACCAGGAGTCGTCTGACGCAGACTTTGCACTTTGAATTGCGTCGCGATGGTGAACCGATCAACCCGAGATCTGTGTTGCGCTAGCGCTCCAGAAATTCGAGTTTGTTGGGTTTCCCGTCCCATTCGTCAACATCCGCAGGCGGGTCTTTCTTTTCCGTTATGTTGGGCCAGATCTCCGCCAACTCGGTGTTTAATTCGAGGAAATTCTGTTGGTCATCGGGCAGCTCATCTTCTGAAAAAATTGCTTCCGCAGGACATTCAGGCTCACACAGGGCGCAGTCGATACACTCATCTGGATGGATGACCAACATATTTGGACCTTCATAGAAGCAGTCTACAGGACACACCTCGACACAGTCTGTGTGCTTGCATTTGATACAATTATCTCCGACAACGAATGTCATAGCTTCTCTAAGGTCCGTAAATGGCTGGATATTCTAGCGAATGATCGGCTGCTGTCGAGCACCAATTTTGCCACTCTAGCCGTGTTCGGCAAGCAATGCCTTGAGTTCATACATCATCGCCAGCGCTTCTCTCGGACTCATGGCATCGAGATCCAACTCACTCAGCCGCGATGCGACAACCTCACCAACGCCTGGTTCATCGGTGACGGTAGTTGCTGAGCCGATGAACAAATCTGTTTGCAGAGGGTTAACCGCACCCTGCTCGAAACTGGCGAGCTTCGCTTTTGCCTGGATAAGAACGGTTTTCGGCACCCCGGCCAGCTTTGCGACCTGGATACCGTAACTTTGACTCGCCGGGCCCGGCTCAACTCGATACAGGAAAATTATGTCGCCACGGTGCTCGGTCGCGCTCATATGTACGTTGCCCACGCCTTCGGTTGTTATCGGTAAACTGGTGAGTTCAAAATAGTGGGTGGCGAATAATGTTAACGCGCGGCTTTGGGTCGCCAGGAAGTCAGCACAAGCCCAGGCCAGCGCCAGTCCGTCGTAGGTACTCGTGCCGCGGCCGATCTCATCCAGCAGCACCAGACTTGAAGCCGTCGCGTTATGCAGGATATGAGCCGTCTCGGTCATTTCGACCATAAAAGTAGAACGCCCGCCGGCTAAATCATCGGCTGCGCCGATGCGGGTGAAAATTCTGTCTATCGGACCAATCGAAACCTGCTTAGCCGGCACATAACTGCCGCAGTAGGCCAGCAGACAGATCAGCGCGGTCTGGCGCATAAACGTGGATTTGCCGCCCATGTTAGGACCGGTGAGGATAAGCATGTGAGGGTTGTTGTCCTGCTCCGCCTGATGGCTCTCTACCCGCTGAGGGCTCTCACCTAAAGTCAGGTCGTTGCCGATGAATGGGGCCTGACTGGCGGCTTTGACCACCGGGTGCCAGCCTGCAACGATGGTGATGCCGATCTCTTGTTGCAGACTGGGTGCGCAGAAGTCGAGTGCCTGCGCCCGCTCGGCGAAACAAGCCAACACATCCATTCGTGCGATCGACTCGAAAGCCAGACGCAAGGCGGAGTAGTGGTCGTTAACATCGCGTAGTAGTTCCTCGTAGAGAGATTTTTCTAACTGCAATGCCCGGCTGGAGCTGCTGAGCGCTTCTTCTTCGAATGTTTTGAGTTCCGGGGTGATGTAGCGTTCGGCATTCTTGAGCGTTTGCCGGCGTACGTATTCCGCGGGGATTTCTGCCTGGTGCGACTTGCTGGTCTCGATGTAGTAACCGTGTACGCGGTTATAGCCGACTTTCAAAGTAGAAATTCCGGTGCGCTCGCGCTCGCGTTTTTCCATCTCCGCCAACCACTCAGCGGCGTCTCTGGTGAGATTTTGCAAGGCGTCGAGATCGGCGTTGAAACCCGATGCTATAAAACCGCCGTCGCGAATAGTGGCTGGTGGCGATTCCACGATCGCCGAGCTTAGCAAGGTCAGCAGATCGGTAAAGTCAGGAATGCGCGATGCCAGGGTCTGCTGTAGTTCAGTGTCGATCACCTGCATGGCCTGTCGGGCTGCCGGCAGGCGCGTCAGTGCGTCTCGCAGGCGTGCCAGGTCCCTTGGGTTCGCAGAGCCCAGGGCAATGCGGGTTAGAATCCTTTCTACATCGCCGATGCCGTTAAGTGCTTGACGAATGGGTGCTTCTGCGCGTTGTTCGATAGCCGCTGTGACCCACTGTTGCCGCGCCATTACCACGGTTGGATCGCGCCTGGGTTCATGCAGCCAACGACGCAGCAAACGGCTACCCATGGGGCTCATGGTCGTGTCCATTACCGCCATCAAGGTGTGGTCGGTGGCACCGTTCATGCGTTGATCTATTTCGAGATTGCGCCGGCTTTGTGCATCGAGGCCAACGAATTGGTCGTTTTCCACGCGCCGGATTTGTTGCACGAATGCGAGGTCCTGGCATTGGGTTTGCTTGGCATACTGCAGTGCGGCTGATGCAGCGCCAAGGGCCGGACTGTCGAGCGTGATGCCGGTGACCTCGGGGATGCTGTAGCCGAAATGCTCGCTCAGGCGATGCAGGGCGCTGGTGTTGTCAAACTGGCTCGCCAGCAGATGTCGGATACTCGTCACATATGAAGAAGTAAAGTCCACACCCTCGGGGATCAGCACCTCATTGGGTTGGATCTGGTGCAGCAGATTATCCAGTGCGTTGCTGTCTTCGAGTTCGGATATTTCAATATGACAACTCGACAAATCGAGTTGAGCAACACCGAATGCGTCACCCTTAGGTTTGATCGCCATCAGCAAGCTTTGCTTGCGACCACCGAGAAGTGCTTCGTCAGTCAGGGTTCCCGGCGTTATGATGCGCTTTACCTGTCGCTCTACCGGACCTTTGCTGGTCGCTGGGTCGCCGACTTGTTCGCAGATAGCAACTGAGCGGCCGTGCTTGACCAGGCGTGCTAAGTAATTGTCGGCGGCATGGAAAGGGACACCGCACATCGGGATCGGTTGTCCGGCGCTTTGACCACGGGCAGTCAGGGTAATGTCGAGTAACTCAGCTGCAATTTTGGCATCGTCAAAGAACATTTCATAAAAGTCGCCCATGCGATAGAACAGCAACTCCTCTGGATGCTGAGACTTGATGGACAGGTATTGCTGCATCATCGGCGTGTGTGCTGGCGATATGTCCTGGTTAGCGCCCTGATTCGAAATAGTGGTCATGTTTTTTGTACGTATCTGTGTCCTGCGGTAAGCAGTGAACTACAGGCGCGAAAGCAGAGTCAACTTGGTGATGAAAAAAAGGCTGATCTCTGCGTTGGGCGTGAGAATAAATCCTGCCGTTGTGTTTGGTGCTTGCAATAGAGTACTGAATGAATATACAGTACTCTGCATCAACCGGCGAGCATCCGGTAAGCCAGCAAGCCAGGTAAACAGATAAAAGGATAGACAATGGCTCAGGACTCTCTTTCCAAAAACACCAGCAGCAAAGCTTCTAAGTCGGAAAAATCACCAAATCCGGAAAAGGAGAGAGCACTGAATGCTGCGCTCGCACAAATCGAGCGTCAGTTCGGCAAAGGATCATTGATGCGTTTGGGTGATCAAGACCACGTCATTATTCCATCGATATCTACGGGCTCGCTCGGGCTCGATATCGCTTTGGGTATCGGCGGCTTACCTCGCGGCAGAGTGGTGGAAATTTATGGGCCTGAGTCCTCTGGAAAAACCACATTAACGTTGCAAGTTATCGCAGAAGCACAAAAAACAGGAGGTACCTGCGCCTTCATCGATGCAGAGCACGCTCTGGATCCGCTTTACGCACAAAAGCTTGGGGTAGACACCGATAATCTACTCGTGTCGCAACCTGATACCGGTGAACAGGCGCTGGAAATATGCGACATGCTGGTGCGTTCTAACGCTATCGACTTGATCGTGATCGACTCTGTCGCGGCCCTGACACCGAAAGCAGAGATTGAAGGCGAAATGGGTGATGTCCATGTCGGTCTGCAAGCACGATTGATGAGTCAGGCGTTGCGTAAGATGACGTCGTTTATCAAACAGTCGAATACCATGGTTATATTCATCAATCAGATCCGCATGAAGATTGGCGTTATGTTCGGTTCTCCTGAAACCACCACAGGCGGGAATGCACTGAAGTTCTACGCATCTGTGCGCCTAGACATCCGCAGAATTGGTGCGGTGAAGGATGGTGACGAAGTGATTGGAAACGAAACCCGGGTAAAAGTTGTCAAGAACAAAGTGGCACCACCTTTCCGGCAGGCTGAATTCCAGATTATGTATGGCTTCGGCATACACCGCACCGGAGAAATTCTAGAGTTGGGCGTGCAAGAAGGCATTGTTGAAAAATCCGGTGCCTGGTATACCTACAAGAGTGATCGCATAGGCCAAGGACGCAAGAATGCAGCCGAGTTCCTCGATGAACACCCGGATATGCGTGATGAAATAGATGGTTTGATTCGCGCTAAGTTAATGCCTCAGCTGGACAACCAGGCTGTTGGTGAAGTGATCGTCCCGGAGGCGGCTCAGGAGAGCTTATAGTCTCCATGGCGCAAGTTAATGGACGAATCCAAGGCTTATAATTCTGCCATTCGAATGCTCGGTCTTCGCGAACACAGCGAGGCTGAGCTGACCGGCAAATTACGGCGAAAGTTCAGCAAACTTCCGTTATCTACTATCGAGGAGATCGTCGAGCGGCTCAAGCGTAGCAATTTACTCGATGACACCCGCTTTACTGAAATTATGATCCGTAGCCGAACGTCACGCGGCTACGGTCCTTATTACATCCGTCGAGAACTTGCCAGCAAAGGTGTTGCTGCTGATCTAGCGGAGCAACAACTCAGTCTTGTTGAAACGGACTGGCAGCTTCTCGCCACCGAGCTAGTAGCCAGGCGCCACCAGAACGTAGCTGAAGATGCTAAGGCTTGGGCGAAAGCCGTCAGGTTTTTGCAAAGGCGCGGCTTTGCTGGTGAGTTGGTTGCCAAGGCTGTGGGCAAACAACCACGCATAAGCGCCAGACACACACACCGTCTTAATCTATAATTGCGCGCCATTTTATAGAGCGACCTGTTGGACCCGATGAAGACTGCCGAACTTCGCCAAGCCTATTTGTCTTTTTTTGAACAGCACGGACATAAAATCGTGCCGTCGAGTTCGTTGGTGCCGGTAAACGATCCGACTCTGTTGTTTACCAACGCGGGGATGAACCAGTTCAAAGATCAATTATTAGGCAGGTCAGACGCGGGCTACACGCGCGCTACTTCGGCCCAGCGTTGTGTACGTGCTGGAGGCAAACATAACGACCTGGAGAATGTTGGCTATACTGCTCGACATCACACGTTTTTCGAAATGCTCGGCAACTTCAGTTTTGGTGACTATTTCAAAGAAGAAACCATTCGTCTGGCATGGGAATTCATTACTGGTGTGCTAGGGCTGCCCGAGGAAAAAATCTGGGTCACGGTACACCCCAGCGATGATGAGTCGCGTCGTATCTGGGAAGAGGATATTGGTGTCGCGAAAGACCGGGTTATCGATTTGGAAGAAAACTTCTGGACCATGGGTGACACTGGTCCATGTGGCCCGTGCACGGAGCTGTTTTTTGATCACGGTGAAGAAGTGGAAGGTGGGCCGCCTGGATCGCCAGACGAAGACGGTGACCGCTATATTGAATTCTGGAATCTGGTGTTTCCCCAATTTGATCGTGCTGCAGACGGAGAACTTACACCGCTGCCAAAACCCGGGGTTGATACCGGCATGGGCCTCGAGCGCATGGCGGCGATCATGCAGGGTGTACACAGTAATTATGAAATTGATCTATTTCGAACGTTGCTCATTGAGGCAGGTAGGTTTGCAGGAATTAACGATGCCCAGGAATCAATAGCCAATACCTCCCTGCGGGTAATCGCTGATCACATACGCGCCAGCGCTTTTCTGATTGCAGATGGTGTCATGCCGGGCAATGAAGATCGATCCTACGTGTTACGTCGTATTATTCGACGGGGTCTGCGACACGGCTATATGTTGGATATCAAAGAGCCGTTCTTTCATAAATTGGTGGACTTTTTGGTTGCAGAAATGGGAGAAGCTTATCCGGTCCTGATCGAGCAGCGCCAGAATATCATTGAGGTGCTGCGAGCCGAAGAAGAACGTTTCAGTGAAACCTTGAGCCAGGGTATGGATCTGCTCAATGGCCATATTGCCAGTTTGGAAGGTAACACGATCCCTGGTGATGTCGTCTTTCAGTTGTACGACACGTTTGGCTTTCCCGCCGACCTCACCGCAGATGTGGCGCGGGAACGAGGTTTGCAGGTTGACATGGCGGGCTTCGATGCTGCGATGGAGCAGCAAAGAGCACGAGGAAGGGCTTCAGCGAGTTTTTCAACCAGCTTGGCTCAGCGGGTGACGGCCGGTTCGGCGGTTGAATTTCTCGGCTATGACCAGACTGTCAGTGCCAGTCAGATTACCGGACTGTTCGATCTTGAAGGTGATGTCGTGGAGCATCTGCAGGCCGGGCAAAGTGGTGTAGTTGTACTGGATGAAACTCCTTTTTATGCAGAGTCTGGTGGGCAGGTGGGTGATCAGGGCGCATTGATCGGGGACGGCACTGATTTCCGGGTTGACGATACGTTGGTCAGCGGTGAGCAGCATATCCATATTGGCGAGTTACTTAGCGGAGTACTTTCTGGCGGCGAAAAAGTCAGTGCGCAGATAGATGAACAAAGGCGTGCGCGAATTCGCTGCAATCACTCCGCGACCCATTTGTTGCATGCAGCCCTTCGCCATGTACTGGGAGAGCATGTACAACAAAAAGGTTCATTAGTGAACGATGAAAAGCTGCGCTTTGATTTCTCTCATACGCAACCTTTGAGTCATGCTCAGCTGCTCGAACTGGAAGATCTGACCAATGCGCAGATTCGCTTGAACAGCGAAGTCACCACAGAGATATTGAGCCATGAAGCGGCACTCAAGCGCGGTGCGATGGCGCTGTTTGGAGAGAAGTATGGAGAACGAGTACGGGTCCTCTCGATGGGAGGAGATTATTCTGTAGAGCTTTGTGGCGGTACGCATGTTTCCAGGACTGGTGATATCGGCTTGTTTAAGATAACTGCAGAAATGGGTATTGCAGCGGGTATTCGTCGCATCGAAGCCGTTACCGGCGAGGGAGCGATTATACAAGTCCGAGTTGTGGATGAGATGCTCGATAACGTTGCCGAGATGTTGAAATCGAATCGAGCAAACATTGTTGAACGCGTGGCTGGTTTAGTTTCAGAAAATAAAGCTCTGACCAGGCAGTTGACGGATGTGAGCCAGAAGCTGGCGGCAAGCAAGGGTACCGACTTGGCCGCCGGCGCAGTTGATATCGGCGGCGTTAAATTTCTCGCCGCCGAGGTTCAAGGTGACAACAAAGCGATGATGCAGACGCTGGATAGCCTGCGCGCTCAACTCGGGGAGGCAGTGATCGTCCTGGCTCAGGTGCACAACGATAAGGTGGGTATGGTCGTCGGCGTCGGTAAGACAGTAGTGCAACGACTTCAAGCCCCTGAAGTATTAGCCGCCATTGGTCCATTGGTCGGTGCGAAAGGCGGGGGTCGAGCGGATCTTGCCCGGGCTGGAGGTGGCGATAATCCGTCCGGACTGGAAGAGGCCTTTGCAGCAGCCCAAACGTTTGTGCAGCAGCATCTGGATTAGACAGAAATGGCACTTATAGTACAAAAATATGGCGGCACCAGCATGGGTGATCTGGCCTGTATAACCGGTGTTGCGCAGCGTATCAAACGATCGCGCGATGACGGTGATCAGGTTGTCGTCGTGGTTTCGGCGATGGCGGGTGAGACCAACCGATTGGTTGCTATGGGTAAAGAAATATCCGGACAGTTTAGTAACCCGCGCGAGATGGATGTGCTCACCGCTTCGGGTGAACAGGTGAGTATCGCATTGTTGTGCATGGCCCTCACCAAGTGCGGCGTGCCGGCTAAATCAATGCTTGGTGATCAGGTTGCAATTCAGACCGATGCTCAGTTTGGCAAAGCACGCATCGAAAACATTGAAACAGACGCAATTCAGCGGGCGTTGACAGACGGGTGCGTGCCGGTGATTGCTGGATTCCAGGGCGTCGACAATGATGGCAATATCACGACTTTGGGACGTGGCGGATCGGATACATCTGCAGTCGCATTAGCCGCTGCAATCAAAGCAGACGAGTGTGAGATCTGTACCGACGTGGATGGTGTCTATACTGCAGATCCAAGAGTGGTCGAGGCGGCTCGGCGATTGGACCAGATCACCTTTGAAGAGATGCTGGAACTCGCGAGCCTCGGCTCTAAGGTGCTACATCCTCGGTCCGTTGAGTTCGCCAGTCGTTATGGTGTACCCCTTCGAGTGCGTTCGACATTTTTGGATGGACCAGGAACGTTGATAACCATGGAGAGTGATAAAATGGAACAACCGATAGTCTCCGGAATCGCCCACGCCCGGGATGAGGCCAAAATTACCGTCGCGGGTGTACCCGACATTCCAGGCATTGCCTCCAAGATCCTCGGTCCTATCGGCAGAGCGAACATAGAAGTAGACATGATCGTGCAGAATACGGGTGCCGATGGTCTGACGGACTTTACGTTTACCGTGAAGCGCGAAGATTATGCCTCCGCGATTAAGTTGCTCGAACCGGTAGCGCAGGAAATAGACGCGCGAGAGATCAATGGTGACAATGAAATAGCCAAAGTCTCAATTGTTGGCGTTGGCATGCGCTCTCATGCCGGTGTCGCGACGCGTACCTTTGATTGCCTGGCTTCGGAAAACATCAACATACTCATGATCTCCACTTCGGAAATAAAAATCTCTGTTGTAGTAGCGGAAAAATATATGGAGTTGGCCGTGAGAGCATTACACTCAGAGTTCGACCTCCAATAGAAGTGTATGGGTGACTTTCACCCAGCCGCGAAGGAGTTGATACGTGCTAATCCTGACTCGCAGAGTGGGTGAGACATTAATGATTGGTGACGACGTAACCGTTACCGTTCTAGGTGTGAAGGGCAACCAGGTAAGAATTGGCGTAAACGCCCCTAAACATGTCGCGGTCCATCGCGAAGAAATCTACCAGCGCATAAAACAGGAACTCGATCAGCAGTCTGGGCAGAGTCGCACCCGCTCTGATTCGACGCTGCCTGATGATGGCTGATTAAGAACGCGTGTCTAAAGTTCCTTGTGCCTTTGCCACCTGTACCAGTTCGAACCCCGTCGCTTCGCTATAGAATTTAAGCGTAGCGGGCATGTCCCGGGTTGCGATGGTGATAAGACATAGACGGTCTCCAAAGTCAGTGATTGGGAGGCTGTCAGATTAGGAGATGCAGCGTCAGGACAACAACAAATTGTTCGAAGATTAGTCATCCTGCTCTGTGTATCAAACAGAACTTCCAGTTATACTGCGCGCACTTTGGAGAGGTGGCCGAGCGGCTGAAGGCGCTCCCCTGCTAAGGGAGTATAGGTAACCCCTATCGAGGGTTCGAATCCCTCCCTCTCCGCCATTAGATACACAAAAAGGATCCGCCAGGGTCCTTTTTGTGCGTCTACCGCGAAGCGGCCGGACCCGGATTTAAACCCTCAGGTTCGACGCAAGCGACCCATCTTTTCACCCACACCAACCCATGCGACTATGAGTTCTCAACAGGAGCAGGTAGATGGCATGCTTGCGACTGTGGAGGATAATAAGCTCATCGAGGTGAGCGGAGATCCGGAAAATCTGGACAGTCAAGGATTTCTCTGCGTTCGCGGTCGAGCAGCACAGGAGATAATGGACAATCCCAAGCGTCTGTTGAAACCCCTGGCACGCACCTCCGGCAATGGTTGGGAAGAGATCAGTTGGGAGCAGGCGTTGGATCGTATCGTTGCGAGCATCCATCGCGTCGGTCGCGGTGCGGTTGGACTCTGGGCATGTCATGGCGCCGCAGCGAACGACTATGGTGTATTCGCCAACGCTTTTTTACCTGCCCGTCTGGCTAACATGGCGGGCTACCAGTCCTGGGATCCGGCCATGGTGTGCTGGGGGCTGGGTGGCCTTGGCGTTGGTCTGACCGGCGCGATGGAGATCAATACCAAGGAGGATATGAGCGCCAATGCGGATCTCATCGTACAGTGGGGATCCAACCAGGCAAGCCAACCTAATACGGCACGCCACATCGCTATAGCCCGCAAACGCGGGGCAAAGGTGGTGGCGATCGATATCCGCGAAAGCGAAGCCTGCCGTGCGGCAGACGAGTGTTTCCTGGTCAAACCTGGCACCGACGCAGCCCTGGCGCTGGCCATGATGCATGTCATCATTACGGAGAACCTACAGGATAAGGGCTTCATCGCCCAACACACGGTGGGATTCGAGCAATTACGGCAGCAGATTGAGGCCACGACGCCACAATGGGCTGCGGAAATCTGCACGGTGGACGCTGATCAAATCCTACGCTTTGCGCGCGAGTACGCCGCAATTGAACGTTCGATGATTTTGCTCGGCGGCAGTTCGTTGTACAAGGACCAGAACGGCTGGCAGGCAAGCCGAGCCATCTCATGCCTGCCCCCATTGACCGGCAAACTGGGCAAAGCGGGTGCCGGGTTTGGACCCCGCCATGCTGCTGCAGCACACGGCACAGGTTTCAATCCCAGTATGCTTAACTTCGAGGCGCGCCCGCCGGGGGAGTAGTTTCCCAATCAAATCTCCGCCATTGTCGATGCCATCAGCTCTGGTCATCTGCAAACGTTGCTATTGTTTGGCTCAAATCTCACTTCATCGTTTCCAAACAGTGCGCGGGTTCGGCAGGGTTTGAAAAAAATGGATCTTGTCGTCGCGCACGACTTGTTCATGAACGACACCATTCGCGAATGCGCCGATATCGTTCTACCTGCCACCACGTGGCTGGAAGGTCTCGGGGTCAAAGCGACCACCACACAGTTGTATCTTATGGACCAGATTCTCGAGCCGGCTGGTGAAGCGCGTTCGATACCGGATGTCGTACGAGCGCTGGCAGAGTGCCTGGAGATCGAAGACTTCTACCCCTGGCATGACGATGGCGGACATATAGATGCGGTATTGGATCATCCGGCTACCGGTCACGCCACCGTCGCTTCTCTGCGCGAAGCAGGTGGTCTCCAAGCGCTGGACATCTCGCATATTGCCCACATTGACCACCAGTATGCGACCCCATCCGGCAAGATCGAGTTCTCAACCTCGGCCTGTGTCAGACTTCCCGCTAGAGCTTCGCATGGGCAGGACCATGAACCACTTTCATTCGTTCTACGACAGTGGTCGTGCGCTGCCTTCTCTGGCCCGTCGCGATCCAGGACCCAAGCTATGGATTTCGCCTGAAGATGCTGGCGCCCGTAGCATCAAAGATGGTGATTCGATTTCGATGTACAACCATCAATCTCGTTTCTCAGCCACAGCTAATGTTACCAGTCGTGTTCGGGGAGGCACTGTGTGGATTCATGATGGTTGGTCGGGACTGAACGATTTAACCAACAGTGAACCGGCGATCTCAAATGAAGCGGCAGCGCTGTTTCCGTTCAGCACCGGGCAGGCGGCTTACGATGCTTTTGTGGAAGTATCATCGGTCTGAATCACTACGGCGTCATCTACGGAATTCAGTACAGCATGTTCGGAGTTGGCTGTGGTATCAGCCCGATACTCTCCGGATAAATCTGGGACACGACGGGGAATTATGATCTGGCGCTCATTGGTGCTTCGATGCTGTTCACGGGTACGGTGTTGCTCACACTGACACTGCTGAAACTGGCGAAATTTCCGCAATAGCTCATGCAGCGCCCTTCACCAGCCCATACTTTTTCAAGTAGCCACGAAATTGATGGTAGGTAAGGTCGAGCAGGTCAGCAGCTTTACGTTGATTATGTTTGGCTTCCTCCATTGCGCGTTCAATGAGGACCATCTCATAACGACCGATATGCTCTTTTAAATCGAGAGGAAATTGTGGTGTTTCAAGGGTGTTGGAGCCATTTGTGTCCGCCGCCGGAGGTCTATCCATTAAAGGTCGATAAGGAGAAGCGAACGGGTCGAAAACCACTTCGCGTACAACCTCATCAGGCTCGGTGCGATATACACATCTTTCGACAACGTTTTTGAGTTCTCTGACATTGCCTGGCCAATTGTTATTGGCCAGCATTTCCTGTACCTCGGTGCTGAACCCGGGGAAAAAATCACGGCCAAGCTCTTTAGCCATATTTACAGCGAAGTGTCCCGCAAGTAGCAATATATCTTCCTCACGATCGCGTAACGGTGGCAGGGTGATCACGTCGAAGGCGAGACGATCGAGTAAATCCGAGCGAAATTTCCCCTGCGTGGCGAGTACCGGCAAGTCTTGATTGGTGGCAGCCACCAAACGTACATCGCAAGTCAGAGTCTTACTACCGCCGACACGATCAAACTCGCCGTATTCTATAACGCGTAAGACCTTTTCCTGCACCAGCATCGAGGTATTTGCGAGTTCATCTAAAAACAATGTGCCGCCATGCGCTCGTTCGAAACGGCCGTGGTGGGTGCGGCTGGCACCGGTGAATGCGCCCGCTTCGTGGCCGAAAAGTTCGCTTTCCAATAGCGTCTCAGAAATAGCAGCGCAATTCATTTTGATGAACTGGCCTTCCCATCGATTGGATAGAAAGTGGAGGCGGGAGGCGATTAGTTCTTTACCGGTGCCGCGTTCGCCGACGATTAACACCGGTTTCTCTAACGGCGCGACCAGGGAAACATGTTCTAACGTACGCAAAAATGCAGGAGACTCACCCAGCATTCGTTCGATTTCTTGACGCATAAGTAAAATGACCAATATATGGTGAGAACAACTATAGGCTTATTTTTCAGCAAAACACCAGAGAGAACAACTTTATATAAAACAAAGACATACGATTCTTGTAAAGTTGGCACGGATTCTGTATTGCATTAGGCAGAGAGTAGTAAGCGTCTCGTCTGGCGTCTAAATCGCCGGACTATTAACCAAAAACGTGCAAATGGAGGCATATGCGAAGATGAGTATTTTTTCCCGTATGACGGACATCATCAATTCAAATCTTAACGCCCTGCTGGACAAGGCTGAAGATCCGGAGAAGATGGTTCGTCTCATAATTCAAGAAATGGAAGAAGCCTTGGTTGAAGTGCGCAGTACCTCAGCCCGAGCGATCGCCGATCGTAAAGAGCTTGGTCGACGTGAGCAGTGGCAGCGAACCGAAGCCGATGAATGGGAGCGCAAAGCCGAGATCGCCGTACGCAAAGGTCGTGACGACCTGGCCAAAGGCGCCCTGGTTGAAAGCAACAAGGCTCGTGAAGCAGCGAGTCTAATGAGCGAAGAGCTGCAAGTTCTGGAAGATATATTGGCTAAACTCAACAAAGACGTCGGTGCGTTGCAGGCCAAGATCAAAGACGCTAAAGCCCGCCAAAATTCAATCATTGTCCGCGGTCAAGCAGCTCAGACCCGGTTAGGCGTGCGTCGAACGCTCAGCGATCACAACATCGATGACGCGATAGCGAGATTTGATCTTTACGAGCGCAAGATAGATGATCTCGAAGGCGCCGTTGAAGCCCACGATATGGGTCAGAAAACACTTGCCGAGGAGATCTCGGATTTAGAAACCGACGAGGGTGTGGACGAGCAGTTGAGCCAGCTGAAGGTTCGGGTTCAGCAAGCTGATGCACCATCAGCACCGGTTGCTGATGTTAATCAAAATACTAACAACTAGGAGCCGTTATGGACGGCATTGTCGTCGCAATCCTTGTACCTACGATCATCTTTTTGGTGGTCGTGGCACCCGCGTGGATTTGGATGCACTACCGCAGTAAACAACGTACCCAGGGGACCCTCTCAGAAAACGAGCGGGCCGAACTAGAGACCCTTGCCCTGCAGGCGGAACGCATGCTCGAACGCATCGATACCCTTGAAGCCATTCTCGACGCGCAAACACCAGAGTGGCGCAAACGCAATGGTATTGAATAGTACCGTTGAGTAAGCCATTAGGAGCAGCTTTGAAAGAACCAGAAGAGCAGCGGCCCGATTCCAGTGCAACCGGTCGTCGAACTCGCCATCAAGCTGGCAGACAAGAAAACGTGAGCGGGGATTTTTCCGCTGCGATGTCTAGATTGGAAAGTGCCGTGCAGGAAATTGTCTCTGTAACGACGGGCCAATTGACCGAGCGCGCAACCAGTTTGCTCGATGACACCAGTAAACGCCTGGAGTCTGAACTGCGTCTGCGTCGGGTCACCGATGACCCGGAAGTGGAGAAAAGTCAAGCACGTCGTCGTCGCCGCTCTCGTTATCGACACCGTCTGGTGGATCGCGCAGAGCGCGTCAATCCGAAATCCGGTCGCCTGTATCGAGACCCGGAAAACAAAAAGATTGGCGGTGTTTGTGCCGGTATCGCGCGTTATTTCGGTCTTGAAACCTGGACGGTCCGCTTGTGTGCGTTGTCCGGTCTGATGTTCCTGCCAGGTATAGTTTTCCCCGCTTACTGGATAGCCTATTTTATTATGGACACCCCTGAAACTGACGCGGATGGTACCAAGCGGCGCAAAGGGCGCAGACGCCGTCATCGCAGCCGCAGTCGAGACCGTGATACGAGTCGTGCGCGTGGTGCCGCAGCGGTTGGTGATGAACCGCCACAGCCCTTCGTCGCGACACGGCGACTGCGCTATGCCAGCGCCGACCTGACGGAAGCGGAATTGCGCCTGCGTCGACTCGAATCATTTGTAACATCAGACCAATATGAGTTGCATAAAGAACTCACCAAAATCGAAAGAGAGGGAGACCATTCCAATGTTGGTTAAATTGATGATGAAGGTGGTCATCGGTTCAGCCATGGTGCTCATTGCCAGTGCAGCAATGTCGGAATCCGGCGGTTGGGTCAATAAGCGATTTAATGTGAATGCTTTTGAGCGGGTCTACTTCAAGGGTGATGCCGCGCTATATCTGGTGCAGGATCCAGATTTGCTCATCCAACAGGCACGCATCGGGCAGATTGCCGCCTACGGTGCAACGGATAAGGTGGCGCAACTGACGTTCGAAAGCGTTGATGGCGTACTTTATATAGACGCAGGGGACCACTCCGAAGTGCATGAGTTGAACATCTATCTGGCTGTTTCCCAACTTAAAGAAGTGGTTTGTGAAGGGCGAGGTCAGATATTTGGTGATGGGTTGACGCTGCAAACGCTCGCTTTGGAAGGTCACGGCGCCGGACAGTTTAATTTTCAGCATCTGCGGGTCGCGGATCTGACTGTCATTGGTAGTGGGGCAACAAGCTTTGAGGTGAGCGGCGCTGCGGAACATCAATTTGTAGATCTCGGCGGAGTGGGTCGGTACATGGCTCGGGAATTAGCCAGCCAGATCAGTCTGGTCAACGTACGTGAAGCCGGGCAGGTCGATATCTGGGTAAAAAAGGTTTTGGATGTTACCGTGCAGGGCTCAGCACAGGTCCGCTACAGCGGTAAACCCTGGGTGTTGCAACAAATTTATGATACCGGGGTGGTTGACCATTTGCTCAAGACGAGTTCATAACAAAGCCACAGTGCAATTTCGAACTTTACGACAGACTCAGACAACAGGAGAAAAAGATGGACGTATACACAATGGTAACGGTAATCGTTGTGGTCAGTTGTGGCGCAGGCGCGTTCAACAATTATATGAAGATGCAAAAAAAGCGTTCGCATAGTGAAGATTCTGAAGCCGTCATCGATGAACTAGAGGCCTTACGTGATCGCATCGAAGTTTTAGAAAAGATTATCACCGAGGATAAATACCAGCTGAATCGTGAGTTGGAAGAACTTGAACGTCGAGCCTGAAAACTGTCCCGTCAGGCGCTATTTTTTTGCAGCACCATCAATATATCCGGTCGATCGGTAAAAACACCTGATGCCCCCATGTCTTGCAGGCGCAACCCCTCCCGGGTCGAGTTGACCGTATAGACAAATACCCTGTAGCCCGCATCGCGCATGGCTTGAACTCGCTTTGTGGTGGCGACGCGTTGGCTGATATTGATTGTGGTAGCGGTTAGCGAAGCGGCTATTTCCGGCCAATCCTGCCGGTAACGATCAAAAAGTACCCCTATCGGCGTGGTGGCATCGAGTTGGCGAAAGTGTTGTAGCTCAGCGTGATCAAAAGAAGATACCAACACAGGTATGGCATGAATTTTTTGCAAGGCCGATGCGACCAACATCGCCGTGTGGGCACCTTTCAACTCAATATTCAGCGCGGCGGTGGCACCTGTATTGGCGCGGTGTCGATGCAACAAATCTACGATTTCGCGAAGTAGTGGAATAGGTTGCCCGTCTCCGGCATCCAGGGTGCGAAGTTGTTCGGTGGTGAAATCAGCGATGCGACCGTGGCCATTGGTGGTGCGATCGACTTTGGCGTCGTGAATGACCAGCAGGGCCTGTCGGCCAGCTTCGTCCTTGGTGACATGTACATCGAGTTCGACCATGGAACATCCCAACTGCAGTGCTCGCTCGAAGCCAGGTAAAGTATTTTCCGGGGCAATGCCAGCAGCCCCGCGATGGCCGATGATGGCAAACGCGCTGGCTGCAAAATGTTGCTCAATTGAGTTCACGTGGAAAAGAGATGATTAAGCTTGGGACCGTAAGACTGATAGAATACGCGTCATGAGTTACGAAGTCTTAGCTAGAAAGCTGCGTCCAATGGGTTTTGATGCCTTGGTGGGTCAGGACCATGTGGTCCGCGCCCTTCGGCATGCGCTGGATGCCGGTCGTTTGCATCACGCCTACCTGTTTACCGGTACCCGGGGTGTCGGCAAGACAACCATCGCGCGTCTGCTCGCCAAGTCGTTGAACTGCGAAACCGGAGTGAGTTCGTCGCCTTGTGGGACTTGTTCGATTTGTCTTGAGATCAAGGAAAATCGCTTTATCGATTTGATAGAGGTCGATGCCGCTTCTCGCACTGGCGTGGATGACACCCGGGAAATATTGGAAAACGCTCAATATCTGCCAACTCGGGGTCGATACAAAGTCTATCTGATAGACGAAGTGCATATGTTATCTAACGCGAGCTTCAATGCGTTGCTGAAAACCCTCGAAGAACCGCCTGCGCACGTCAAGTTTCTACTGGCAACCACCAACCCGAAAAAAGTTCCGGCAACAGTTCTGTCGCGCTGTTTACAGTTTCAACTGAAAAACCTCTCCCGGGAGGCGATTGCGGGTTATTTAGCAGAAGTGCTGGTCGGCGAAAAGGTCGAGTTCGAGCAGTCCGCTTTGGACATCATTGCGCGCAGCGCTGCGGGGAGCATGCGCGACGCGCTAAGTCTGACCGATCAGGGCATATCCTACGGGCAAGGTGCACTGCGTGCGCAGGAGATCACGGACATGCTCGGGGTGGTAGGCCGTGACGAGGTTGCCAGTCTGCTGCGTGGGTTAGCAGGTGGCTCGGCTGCAGAATTGTTGCAGTTGTCCGCCGAATTGGCGGAACGTGGCGTGGACTTTGCTGACGTGCTCAAGGGCTTGTTGGAAGCATTGCACGATCTCAGTGTCGAATGCGCGTTGCGCGGTGCAGTCGATGATTTCAGCGCTGAGGAGTTGCAGCTTTATTATCAGATTGCGCTGCTTGGACATCGTGACTTGAGCATATCCCCGGATGAACGCAGTGGTTTTGAAATGACCTTGCTGCGCATGCTGGCGTTCTCACCCCAGTCCGGTTCGCAGGTGCCGCCACGTGCGCAGGACACCACAACCGACCCTGACAGCAAAGCACAAACCGGGCCGTCGGCAGCGAAACAGGCGGAGCAGTCCGGGACGACTGAAAACCTGCAAAAAGATACCCGGGATGTTGAACAACACGTTGCGCAGCACACTGTAACTGCCAGTGCTGCAGCAGATGAGCAATGGTTTGAGATTGTTGCAAAACTTGATGTCGGCGGAGTTACCCGGATGATTGCCGAGCATTCGGTGCTGCAAAAAATACAGTTGCCGAACATTGAACTGCTCCTCGATAGCGGCCACGATACCCTGCTCAATGCTGCTCAGGTCGACCACCTCAGCAGAGCGCTGTCTGAAGCGTTGGGACAACCCGTGGAACTGCAGGTGAATACCGGAGCGGTTGAGTCTGAGACTCCGGCACAACGACGTGAACGGCAACAGCAAGAACGGCAGGCGCGTGCAGAGCAGACGATTTCCGAAGATGCCAATGTGCGTGGTCTGGTGGCGCAATTTGGTGGTCGTGTTGATCAGATCAGACCGATATAAGGCAAGACTATGAAAGGTATAGGCGATCTGATGAAGCAGGCCCAGGAAATGCAGGCCAAACTTCAGGATGCACAAGCGAAAATGGCTGCTATTGAGGTCCAGGGAGAAAGCGGCGCGGGCATGGTGAAAGTCACTATGAATTGTCGCTATGAAGTCAGACGCGTTGAGATCGATCCCAGCCTGCTGAACGAAGACAAAGAGATTCTCGAAGATCTGATTGCGGCGGCGTGCAATGACACGGTTCGACGCGTCGAGAAAACCCAAGCGAAAAAAATGGCTGAGCTGACCGGCGGCATCAATCTGCCTTTTGGCAGCATGCCTTCCTGATGGCAGCGATTGATAACCTGATCAAGGCTTTTCAAATACTTCCAGGAGTAGGGCCGAAGAGTGCTCAGCGGATGACACTGCATCTACTGCTGCGCGAACGGGCGGCGGGCATGGCATTAGCAGAAGCGATGAATGTTGCGATCCGCGATGTGGGTCAGTGCCGATTGTGTCGTAATCTCACGGAAATGGAAGTTTGTGCGTTGTGTCGTGATGAACGCCGGGACGGCAGTTTGCTCTGTGTCATCGAATCACCAGCAGACATTCTAGCCATTGAACAAGCAGGTGGTTATCGGGGTTATTATTTTGTCCTCAATGGGCGATTGTCACCCTTGGATGGCATTGGACCGGAACATCTGGGATTGGAACAACTGATCGCAAGAATCGAACAACTTAAGCCCAAAGAGCTGATTCTGGCAACAAACCCGACGGTCGAGGGAGAAGCGACCGCACACTACGTGGCCAATCTGGTCAACTCTGCCGTTGGCCACATCAGTCGCATCGCTCACGGCGTACCGCTTGGCGGAGAGATTGAATACACAGATAGCGGCACCTTGGCGCACGCATTACAGGGACGTCGTCGCATTGTTTGAATGGATTGCAGACGACCAGGCTCTTGCAAGTGCCGTCGCCCGGTGGCAGGACCCTATCGCCTTAGATACGGAATTTATTCGTACCAACACCTATTACCCGATGCCTGGGCTGTATCAGATAGCCTCGGGAAAAGACGTGTATTTGATCGATCCGTTGGCGATAGAAAACTGGAAGCCCTTCACCGACTACCTGATAAACCCCGCAAAGATCAAGATCATGCATGCATGTCTTGAGGATCTGGAGTTACTGCATCATCATCTCGGCATCAGTCCGCAGAATATCTTCGACACACAATATGCGAACGCTTTCGTATCGAGTGATTTAAGTTTGAGTTATGCAGCTCTGGTGGAGCGTTGTGTTGGTGTGGCCTTGTTGAAACACGAAACCCGCTCCAATTGGCTGCAGCGACCCCTCAGTGATGAACAGATCAAATACGCGGTTGAAGATGTGACCTTTCTGCAGGCAATATATGAGCAGCTCGCAACTTCTCTGGAGAGGCTGGGTCGTACCGACTGGTTTGGCTCAGATATGCGCAGCAGAGCAGACTATCAACCCAACGAGCCGATGGAATATTACCGTAACGTTAAAAAAGCCTGGCAATTACCCGCTCAACAGCTGGCTATTTTGCGTACCTTATGCGCGTGGCGCGAAGGTACCGCGAGAACGGAGGACGTGCCTCGAAACCGCGTTATCTGGGATGATCACCTGTTCGATTTTGCCCGCATAGAGATGCTCACCACCGATCACGTGCGCCAAGTACTGCCGCGCAGCGTGGCGCGACGCTATGCAGATAGTTTGGTCGACTCACATCAGGCGGGCCGCGCCGCGCACAGTCCACAACCGTTGCCCAGACCGCTGACCTCTGCCCAGGGCGCGACCTTGAAGTCATTGCGTGTGGTAGCGCGTTCAAAGGCAGAGAGCCTGGGTTTGGCGCCTGAGCTGTTGGCCCGCAAGCGGGAATTGGAGTCCTGCATCCGGCACCATGCACAGTGTTCTGAGTTGTCTCCACACTACTTGAGCTGGCGCGCTGAACTGGTCGGGGTGTCCTTTTTATCTGTTTTAGAAGGCTGAAGCGATGGAGATCGAAGTCTGTGTCTACCGCAGCGAAACCCGCATCGATACCTATGCGTATTTGCCCGCGGCCGATGCATTTGAGGATTTGCCAGAGGCGTTTCTAGACCACTTCGGTGCCGCTACCGTTATCCTCAACTTCTTGTTAAATGAAGACAAAGTGTTGGCCCAGGCAGATGCGAAGGTCGTGCTGTCAGCAATCCACGACCAGGGTTTTTATCTGCAGCTGCCGCCCGCAATTATAACCACGCCTGCTGATGAGTAGGTTCTGGGAAGACAAAAGCATGCAGGAAATGTCCACAGTACAGTGGGAATCCTTGTGCGATGGCTGTGCTCGATGTTGCATGATCAAACTGCAAGATGAAGACACTCACGAGGTCCATTACACCGCCGTGGTGTGTGACTTATTGGATCTCGACGCATGTCGCTGCAGCCGTTATCCACAACGCCATGAATTGGTACCGGATTGTGTGGTGCTCACACCTGAGCGAGCTGGTGAGTTCAGTTGGTTACCTGTCAGCTGTGCATACCGAACGCTGGCTGAGGGACGTGAACTTGCCTGGTGGCATCCGTTGATTTCCGGCCGAGCCGAAACAGTGCATGAAGCGGGTATATCGGTGCGGGCTAAAGTCGTGCCTGCGGCTATGGTTCATGAGGAAGACCAGCAGGAGATGATCGTGACCTGGGTCGAACAATAGCATGATGTCATGAGCGCATACGCTATAGCCTGGATAGTCATCGTAGCGTGTGTGTTGGCTGCTGCAGCGATCTTGTTTGGTTTGTTGAGGAACATAGACAAGCCGCTCATCAGAACGCTACTGATTTCTCTGCTGGTGACCTTGTTCCTCGCTCCGGCGGCGGTTCCCGGTCACCCAGAACAATGGGCGCCAGCTTTCGTGGTGTATATTTTTGAAACCTTTTTCCAGATAGACGGGGCACCTCAAGTCAGTTTGAGGATACTGTTGCTTGCCGTTGGTGTGGTAGGTTTGCTGGTCTGGCTGGCCAGTGTGTTGTTGAGCAGACGAAAAATCGATGGATAGCGGCGTCATTTGCTGGCTCAATTCGCTTGCACGCTTTGCACCCGCTCATTAAAGTACCGGGCTTTGCAGCCTTTTTGTGGAAACTGATAGATGATTTTTGAAAGCACTGATGAGTATATCTCTACCGACGAACTGAGCATGGCGGTAGACGCGGCGGTTAAACTCGAACGCCCACTATTGATCAAGGGAGAGCCAGGAACGGGTAAAACCATGCTTGCCGAGCAGGTGGCTGAGACCTTGGATATGCGTCTTATCGAATGGCACATTAAGTCGTACACGAAGGCCATTAACGGGCTTTACGAATACGATGCAGTATCGCGCTTGCGTGACTCCCAGTTGGGTGATGAGCGCGTTAAAGACATTAAGAATTACATTAGAAAGGGCAAATTGTGGGATGCTTTCGAGTCCGAAGAGCGCGTGGTCCTGCTCATTGACGAAATCGACAAGGCAGATATCGAATTCCCCAATGATCTGTTGCAGGAACTTGATCGCATGGAGTTTTTTGTCTACGAAACGTCAGAAACCATAAAGGCGATAAAACGACCGATAGTGATCATCACCTCAAACAACGAAAAAGAACTACCCGATGCCTTCCTGCGTCGATGTTTTTTCCATTACATCAACTTCCCCGACCGGGAGACCATGCAACAGATCATTGATGTGCATTTTCCAGAGATCAAAGGCAGCCTGGTTAAAGAGGCGATGGAGATTTTCTTCGATGTACGGAAAGTCCCCGGCTTGAAGAAAAAGCCGTCTACGTCAGAATTAATCGACTGGTTAAAACTGCTGATGGCCGACGATATACCAGACGAGATCCTGACCAATCGTGATCCCAGCAAAGCGATTCCACCACTGTATGGCGCCCTCGTTAAAAACGAGCAAGATGTCCATCTGCTCGAGAGGCTCGCGTTCATGAACCGCCGGGACAGCAGAGGATAGATAAGTGCTCATCAATTTCTTTCTCACCTTAAGGAAGTACCAAATTCCAGTAACCATCCGTGAGCTGATGGATTTGTTGAATGGCCTGAAACATCACCTGGCGTACTCAAATGTCGATGATTTCTATCTGCTCAGCCGCACGGCGATGGTTAAAGATGAAAAGAACTACGACAAGTTTGACCGTGCTTTCAGCGCTTACTTCAAAGGGTTGGAAGATCTTCATGGTTTGTTGGAGTCGCTGATTCCGGATGAATGGCTGCGTCGGGAATTTGAGAAGTCTCTGACGGCTGAAGAACTTGAGCAAATCGAGTCTCTAGGCGGTTTGGAAAAGTTGATCGAAGCCTTCAAGGAAGCCAAAGAAGCGGCTGAAAAGCGAGAGGCGGAAGAAGGCAAGAACGGTGAGGAAGGCGAAGAGGGTGATGCCGACCGCGAAGGCAAGAATGGTCCCGGCGGTTTAGGTAAAGGCAAGAAAAAGAAGGCCAAAAAAGTTTGGGATGAACGTCAGTATAAAAATCTGGATGACTCGGTAGAACTGGGTACACGCAATATCAAGATGGCGCTCCGTCGTCTGCGTAAATTTGCCCGCACCGGTAAAGATGAAGAATTGGATATGGCGAATACCATCCGTTCTACGGCTCACAACGGCGGCATGCTCGATATCAAGATGCGACCGGAACGCAAGAACACGGTTAAAGTGCTGTTGTTTCTGGATATCGGCGGCTCCATGGATGCGCATGTGAAGATTTGCGAGGAGCTGTTTTCGGCCACCCGCACCGAATTCAAACATATTGAGAGTTTTTACTTCCACAACTTCATTTATGAATCAGTCTGGAAGGACAACCGTCGGCGCATGAGCGAGCGCATTCCCACATGGGAAGTGTTGAATAAGTACTCCCACGATTACAAAGTTGTATTTGTCGGTGATGCGACCATGGCACCCTACGAAATTACTCATGCTGGTGGCAGTGTCGAACACTGGAATGAAGAACCGGGTGCAGCTTGGATCGAACGCTTCGGTGGGCAATACGACAAGTTGGTGTGGTTGAACCCGACGCCGCAGGAAACCTGGGAATATTCTTCTTCAGTAACCATGACTCAGGATCTGGTCGGCGGCAATATGTTTCCGTTGACTGTGCGTGGCCTCGAAGAGGGCATGGGCCAACTTTCCAAGTAGGCCCGGTAGTCTGTTTCGGCATGCCGTGCGAAAGCAGCCATGGCAAGAACAAAAACTTCCTCGCGACCTATGACTGGAGGCGGGCAACGAAAATCCTATAACGTTCCTGCAGACGAGGTCATGCGCCGCGACCTGTACCGGCTGCGTCATGAACCGGATGCACAGCTTCGCCGTCAGCGCGTAACTGCCTCGCAAGATCTGCGCCGGGCACGCGCCACGGATTTGCAGAAGTTGGATCTCACTCTCGCCCCTGAACTGCCGATTACGCGACACGCGCGAGAACTCTCAGATCTCATACGCGACCATCAAGTAGTCGTTGTTGCAGGCGAAACGGGGTCCGGTAAAACAACACAATTGCCAAAGCTGTGCCTGCAACTCGGTCTGGGTGTCGGCGCAATGATCGGTCACACCCAGCCCCGACGTCTGGCTGCACGAACGGTGAGCAAACGAATCGCTCAGGAAATGGGCGGTGAGTTGGGTCAGGAAGTGGGCTATGCCGTGAGGTTTGCCGATCAGGTGGGTGATCGAACCTTGCTTAAGGTGATGACCGACGGCATCTTGCTTGCTGAGATTCGCACCGATCGATTTCTTGATGCCTATGATGCAATCATCATTGATGAGGCCCACGAGCGAAGTTTAAACATCGATTTTTTGCTCGGTTTCTTGAAGCGTTTGCTGCGCAGACGCCGGGATCTGAAAGTTATCATTACCAGCGCAACCATTGACGTTGAACGTTTTTCTGCGTTCTTTGACGATGCACCTGTAGTCAGCGTGAGTGGGCGCACTTATCCCGTGGAAGTGCGCTACCACGACGCCACCGAAGATCTAGTGGATGGGCTTGTTAGTGCGCTTGGGGAGATCGAATCCTCACCCATGACAGGTGCCAGGGATGTGCTGGCGTTCTTTTCCGGTGAACGTGAGATTTTCGAAGCGGCCAGAGCGTTGCGCGATTATTTCGGTACCCGGTTTGAAATACTGCCGCTGTATGCGAGGTTGTCCTTTGCCGAGCAACGGCGAATTTTCGATACGTCGGGGTCTCGGCGGCGAGTGGTGTTGGCGACTAACGTGGCAGAGACGTCTCTTACAGTGCCTAACATTGGCTATGTCATCGATCCGGGTTTCGCCAGAATCAACCGTTACAGCTATAGATCAAAGCTGCAGAGGCTGCCGATTGAGGCTATTTCTCAGGCCAGTGCCGAGCAACGCAAAGGACGTTGCGGGCGGATTGCGCCGGGTCTTTGTTTCCGTTTGTATAGCGAGCAGGATTTTCTTTCTCGTGAGGCATTTACCGACGCGGAAATCCACCGGGTTAATCTCGCTTCTGTCGTATTGCAGATGCAGGCGTTCAATCTTGGTGACGTACGCACTTTTGAATTTCTAGACCCACCGGATCCTCGAGCGATAAAGGATGCCATGCGCCTGTTGGAAGAGTTGCAGGCGCTGCGTGGCGTAAAGTTGACCAAAGTTGGTCGGGCTATGGCGCGCATGCCCATCGACCCGCGCCTGGCGCGAATGCTGGTCGAAGCCGATCGGCTCGGTGCGTTGGCAGAGTTGATGGTGATCGCTTCGGCCATGGCGGTGCAAGATCCCCGTGAACGGCCGCTGCAAAAAGCCCAGGCTGCGGATAGCGCCCATGCCGAGTTCGCCCACGACAAAAGTGACTTTATGAGTCTTTTAAACTTGTGGAAGTGGCTGGAGGTGCAACGCCGAGGCATGAGCCGATCGCGTTTCCAGAACATGTTGAAGAAGCGGTTCTTAAGCCATCAACGCATACGAGAGTGGCGGGAGGTACATCGTCAACTCAAGCTGGTTTGCCGTGATCTCGGTTATCGACAAAACTCAACCACGGCTAACTACCGCGTGATACATGAATGTATTCTCGCGGGAAGTCTAAGCTTGATCGCACAACATAATGAACGGGGGCAGTATCTGGCGGCGCGAAATTTGAAGCTGCGCATTTTTCCGGGTTCGGTACTTCGTGGTCGAACGCCGAAATGGATTGTCGCTGGAGAGATTACCGAGACCAGCAGGATCTACGCGCGCCATGTAGCGTTTGTGGAGCCTGCGTGGATTGAACATCAAGCCGCACATCTGTTGAAGCCTCAATATAGCGCGCCACATTGGAGCCTGAGCCGCGGTGAAACCATGGCGCATAAAAGTGTCAGTTTGTATGGCCTGCGTCTGGCCGAACGGCGGCTGGTCAGTTTTCTTGCAATCGATCCTATGCAAAGCCGGGATCTTTTCATTCGCGAGGGTCTGGTGATGGGCAAAGTGATAACGGCCCCGGACTTTTTGCGCCACAACTTGATCGAAACCGCTAGAGTTGAGGATGCTGAAGCCAAAGGTCGACGGCGGGATCTTCTAGCCAGCGAAGATGAGTTGTATGCGTTTTACGCCGCGCGTCTGCCTGAATCTATTTGTCGTTTCAGCGACTTGAACAAATGGCTGCGTGCTGCTCATGTCGATCGTGTTAATGCGCTGTATATGACCCCGCAAGTCTTGTTGCGCACGACCAGCGAGCATTTTCGGGAGACAGACTTTCCCAACGAGTTGGTGCTCGATGGTTTGGGCTTACCCTTGAGTTACAGCTTTGCGCCCGGTGAAATTAATGATGGTGTTACCGTAAGGGTACCGGTAGGGGTGTTGGCGGGTGTTGGTGCTGAAGCATTGGAATGGTCTGTGCCCGGCCTGCTGCCAAATTTAATCGAGCAGTGGCTGCGTACACTGCCTAAGTCAAAACGGCGGGTTTTGGTACCACTACCGGATAAGGTTGATGAGTTTTCCAGAGAACTGCTAAAGCCTGAACGTTATCGTCAAGGACGTTTACTTGCAGCTTTAGCCTCATTGCTGGCTCAACGGTACAACTTGCAAGTTAGTGAAGGTGACTGGGATCGTGAGCGCGTGGCCCAGCATCTACTTATGTATGTACAAGTTGTTGATGATCAAGGCGGTGTGGTTGCTGCTGGTCGGGATATACGCGTGGTAAAAACCCAATTGGCGGGTAAGGCTGCGAGCAACGATAACGAAGCTGTGGTTGCGGCATACACGCTGACGGCGCTTACCGCGTTTCCCGACACTGTGTTAAGAAATCACCAGATCCTCGGCGATGCCCGGGCGCCGATAATCAAATATCCCGGGTTTGTCGATGCGGGTGACAGCGTCGACCTGGTGTTGTTTGATGATGAACGTGAACGTGACCAATCGCACCGTTCAGGTTTAGTTCGACTCGCACTCTCCCAGTTAGGCAAAATTGGTGGTTACTTCCGTCGGGAAATAGACAAGCACCCGAAGTTAGGTCTGCACTTTGCAAGCCTGGGGAATAGCCAGCAATTGAAAGAAGAATTGTTGCGCAACATTGTCTGGTACTGTTTTTTTGAAGGTAAACCCTTACCGGTCTCGGCTGGGGAATTCGAGCGATGTCTTGCCGCGTCTCGGGCAGAACTGTCGGAAGTGTTCAATCGTACCGTGGGGCAATTTGCTGAATTGATGGCCCTGCGTTTCGAATGTATGCGCGGCCTCGATGGACTCACATCAGCAGCTTATGATGACAGCAAAGCTGACATGCTTGCCCATCTGCTTGAGCTTGTGCCGGCTAATTTACTGGAAATCACACCCAGCAACTATGTACGCTTGCTGCCGAGATACCTCTTGGCAGTGCGGCATCGAATCCAAAATCTACCTGGTCATGTACCAAAAGATATCAAAAGAATCAGAGAGATACAGCCTTTAAGGCAAAGATTGCAGAGGTTGTCTGAGGCTGAACTGGCAGACGCGCAACGCTGCCTGGAGCTACGCTTTTATCTTGAAGAGTTGCGCATGAAATTGTTTGCTGAACAGGTCGTACGACAGAAAGTAGTGCACCATCCACTCGATAACGCGTTCTTTGGATCCACTTGGAAGCCTTCAACCAAGCGCATTGCCGGGCAACTTCTTGCTGAAGAAAGACGCGTAGGGCTGGCGTAGACGCTTAACTTCGTTAATATGCAGTGCAACCGGGATGGAACCTATTGGTTCCTGTCCGGTCATAGAAATCGAACGCAGCAATATCGGCGTTCATACCGGTTAAGTAAGGGCCTAGCCTGTCTCCTCAGCGAGGGAGGCGGCTCAAAATTGTTTTAAGTGGAGATTAACTAAATGTTGAACCAAAAAATGAAGCCAATTGCTGCAGCAATAGGGACGGCTTTTGTAGCCTCACTGGCAACCGCGAATGTTGCCCAGGCTGACGATAACTTGTTTGTGACCAACGACCTCGATCGTGGCTATGACCTGCTCGCGCAAGCTGAAGGTAAATGTGGCGAAGGTAAGTGCGGTGAGGGCGAGGACAAAGACAAGGAAGGCGAAGGCAAGTGCGGTGAAGGCAAGTGTGGCGAAGGCGACAAAGATGCCGAAGGTAAATGCGGCGAAGGTAAAGATGCCGAAGGTAAATGCGGCGAAGGTAAAGATGCCGAAGGTAAATGCGGCGAAGGTAAAGATGCCGAAGGTAAGTGCGGCGAAGGTAAAGATGCCGAAGGTAAAGATGCCGAAGGTAAATGTGGCGAGGATAAAGCTAAGGATAGCGGAGGCGCTGCCTAATCTGAGCAACTAGTTATTTGCTATGTCGTACTCCGCGGAATACCCGGTTGACGGCGCTGGTTTAGGCTTGCGGCGTGGGATGCTACCCATGCTGCAAGACCTTGATGACAGTGATGTCGATTTTATGGAGGTAGCCCCGGAGAACTGGATTGGAGTTGGCGGCCGTTTTGGTCGTCAATTCCATGACCTTACCGAACGTTTCCCCTTTCTATGTCATGGCTTGTCACTCTCGATTGGCAGCCCGGCACCTTTGGATGTTGAATTCATCCGCAACGTTAAATTGTTTCTCGATGAATTTGGTATCCGTTATTACTCCGAACATTTGAGTTTTTGCAGCGACGACAAAGGGCACTTATACGACCTGATGCCGATTCCGTTCACCGAAGAGGCCGCCACCTACGTGGCTGAGCGGGTGCGTCAAACTCAAGATATTCTGCAACGCCGAATTGCGATCGAGAACATCAGCTATTACGCCGCACCGGGCCAGCAGATGGCCGAAGCCGATTTTATCAATACTGTTCTTGCGGAGGCGGATTGCGGGTTGTTGTTGGATGTGAATAACATTTTTGTAAACAGCATTAATTTCAACTACGACGCACATGAATTTCTTCACAAGCTGGATCTGGAGCGCACGGAGTACATCCACGTAGCCGGGCACTATGTCGAGGCAGAAGATCTGCGTGTGGATACCCATGGCAGTGATATTATCGAACCTGTCTGGGATCTGTTGTTGTCTGCTCTGCAGCGGATCGGGCCGGTTGCGACTCTGGTTGAGCGTGACTTTAACTTCCCTCCGCTCGAATCTTTGCTCGGCGAAGTGTCTAGAGTGAGGCAACTGCAACGAGCGATTGTCGGCCCACGCGATGATGTCCAAGCCAGGCAGTAATCTCCCGGAGTTCCGTTCTGTGCAGCTGGATTTTGCAGCGCACATCCGAAATCCGCAGGTCAACCCGTTACCGGCAGATGTTGAGCCGCGGCGCATGAAAATCTATACGGATTTGTTCTTCAACAATGTCAGAAACTTCCTCGATAGCGCGTTCCCGGTTAGCAGAGAAATCCTTGGTGACGCGGCATGGGGTGACCTGGCGCGTGAATTCTTCCACTCCCATGCCAGTGAATCACCGTACTTTTTGCAGATCTCTGAAGAGTTTCTGACCTTTCTGCACGACCGTGGCTTGCAGGGGTTGCCGCCGTTCCTACTTGAATTGTGTCATTACGAGTGGGTCGAGATGGCGTTGGATGTGGCGCCGGATGTGACATCGGATGAGCAAACCGGCACAGTTGACCAGTCTGTTTTGAGCGATGCCGAGTTGCTGGGTGGCTTGGCCATCTCGTCGTTGGTGCGCCCGCTGACTTACAGTTATCCAGTGCACGAACTAGGTCTAGAGAACCAACTTCAAGCGCCGCCTGAGCACCCGAGCTTCCTATTGGTGTATCGAAATGCCGAATGCGATGTGAGATTTGTTGAGTCCAACCCTGTCACGCACAGGCTGTTAGAGTTACTAATGACCATGACTGCCGCCACTGCGCTTGAACAGATCAGGGGTGAACTCAATGAGTCCGGCCGTAATGTGAGTGATGAGCAGATGCAGCAACAGGGCCTGGCGACGCTGCGTCATCTCCATGACCTCGGTATAATTCTCGGTAGTAAACTGCAATCTGGCTAGGCATGTTCCATGCACAATATTGCTTGTGCTCCCGGTTAGACAGGCGTACTGTGCCGAGCGCGAAAATTCGGTAAATCTGGCGCTAGATATACACATGAGTTTGTTGGTGCTAGACCCTGATATTGTTGCGGCGGAAGCTCTCAAGCAGCAATTGACAGATCTAGGTTTTGATTCCCTCACTGCTTCCGACAGCCAAGATGCTGTCAAGCTATGCGCCCAAGGCGGCGTACGGTTGGTCGTCTGTGGTAAACAGGAATTAGTTGCTGATTTGTCGGAGTTACCAGCCGGAGTTGGCCTGGTATTTTCCAGTCGCGCCCCCTTAGAGTTACCGGTTGTACTGTCGTGCCTCGAAAAAGGCGTACAAGACTGTTGGCAACTGCCGTTATCTGATACAGAACTTCAACAACGCGTGACTGCGCTCACCGACCGCATGGAGCGTTGGTTAGCCCAGGTAAACGCAGAACTGCATGGTATGCGGGTCGAACTCGAACGCGATCAGCGCGCCGGACAGTACATACAACTTGGCATGTTGCCGCCCAATCCGATGGGCATCGGCTACTTCCGCCTGCAGCACCGGGTCGAACCATCACTGATACTCAGCGGCGATTTTGTCGATTATTTCCAGATCAGTGATCGACATTTTGCCTGTTACGTTGCAGATGTCGCCGGCCATGGCGCATCTTCTGCATTTGTCACCGTATTGCTGAAAAACTTTTCAAGACGCTTGCGGCGTGAGTATCGTAAATCCATGTTGAATGATCCTGGTGAGATACTTGCATGGATCAACAATGAGTTGATCGATCAACAGATTGACAAACACGTCGCCATGTTTTTCGGCATGGTCGATGTGCAAGAGAGTGTTTTGTGTTACGCCAACGCCGCACAATTTCCACCTGCCATGCTCGTTTTAGAAGACCAGGTTGTGGTCCTTGAGCAGAAAGGTAAACCACTCGGGTTGTTTGCTGACGCGCAGTTTAAAACGCTGCAAATCGATTTTCCCGCTGGTTCTCGCGTGGTGGTGTTTTCAGATGGTGTGCTGGATTTGCTTGCGGGTGCGACCTTGGAAGAAAAGGAGCGCCAGTTACTGGTGACGACAGCTGCCTGTGAAAGTATGGAATCGCTTTGGGGTGCCCTTGATTTGTCCAAGTTGGGGCAAGATGATGTCAGTTGTCTGCTGATTAGTCATGGTAGTTAAATCAGCTTGGAGCCAGCGGTGAGCGGACGTATTCTCGTTGGAGATCACGATGGTGTGTACGTCATACGCTTTGAAGGCGATGTACGTGTCACTTTGTGTGGGTCTTTCGATCACTACTTGGATGTCATGCTCAAAGATCCTCAGTTCGTATCCGTGCTGGTAGATCTTTCCGATGCAATTGCAATTGACAGTACATCTCTAGGTGTTATCGCCAGGCTCAGCATTGGTGTGCAACAAAGCAAGCAGCGGTTACCCACGCTGGTGTGCTCGGCGCCGGACATTTTGCGTATTCTACTGAACATGGGGTTCGACGACGTGTTTGTGATCGTCGATGAAAATTTTAACACCGATCAGAATCTGGCTGAACTGCCTTTAGCGAGCGATATTGGTGAGGACAAAATGCGCGCGCGGGTTATTGCCGCACACAAGGTTCTCATGGGCATGAACGAGAAGAATGAAAGGACTTTTCGAGATCTGGTCAGTGCGCTGGAAACAGAAGGACAAGTGCAACCGCCATGCAGAACGCGTTCCTAGCATGGATTGTTCATGAATTATCCATGCTAGATATCTCGTTTGGCTCGAGCCGCGAGCTTTGCTTCGATGAACTTTTGATGCGGTACGTACAATAAGTCCGCGATACGGCGAATTGTGTGTTCTTCAAAGGCGTCTATCTGTTGGTCTGCAAATGCGATCATCCACATGGAGCGTAACACTCTGAATTTTTCCTCCTGGCTCAGTTGTTCGTTCAGCACACGAGTGAAGGGGAAAACGCCAACGCTGGCATCGTGATTCGCTCGGGTCTGTAGCACAATCTCTGCGACCTGCTCGGCAGTCAGAGCAAACAACTCCTGCAACATTGCAGACATGGTTGCCATCTCCTGTGTGCCGATATCATGGTCGGCCCACACGACCTCGAACATCAGCGCTGCGGCAGCAAGGGCTGGGTCGATTTCCTCGGTCTTTTGTTCATCACCTTTGATCAGGTTTAACAAGCGATCAAACATCAGGCTACCTTAGCAATGACATGGGCAAAGGCTTCCTCGAGAATACCGATATCCTTTTTCTTCAGGCGCTTGCTATCGCTGAGTACCTGACGAAACCGGCGCGCGCCCGGCATGCCGTTGCAGGTGTTGAGCAAATGTCGGGTCATGCTATGTAGCCGCTGCCCCGATATCAGTTGTTGTTTGACGTAGATTTGATATTTGTTGAGAACTTCTTCTGTCGTGGGTGCGAAGCAAGGGTCAAACAACAGCCGTTCCAATTGTGCGAGAAACTCCGGACGTTGATAGGCGGCGCGCCCGATCATTACGCCGTCTGCCCATTGCAGATGTTCTTGTGCTTCGGCAACACTGGTAATGCCACCATTCATGATGATTTCCAACTGAGGGCGCTGCTGTTTGATAAATCGAACCCTGGCTGGTTGCAGTGGCGGCACAGAACGGTTTTGCGCGGGTGACAAGCCAGACAGAATCGCTTTGCGTGCATGTAGATAGAATCGGTTGCAGCCGCCGGTTGCCACTACGTCGACGAACTCGAGTAGCAATTCATTGTTGTCATGGTCGTCCACGCCGAGCCGGCACTTCACCGACACCCTGATGTCGCAACTGTCCAACATGGCCCGCACGCATTCTGCCACCAGCTGTGGTTCACGCATCAGGCATGCGCCGAAAGTGCCACGCTGAACACGATCCGAAGGGCAGCCGACATTCAGATTGATTTCGTCGTAACCCAGTTGTGACGCTTTGGCGGCGCATTGGGCTAACTCTGTCGGATCATTGCCACCGAGTTGCAGCGCAATAGGGTGCTCGTTATTGCCGTAGTCCAGCTGATGCCATTGACCTCCGCGCAGCAGTGAGCCGGTGGTAACCATCTCTGTAAACAAGCACGCGGAAGGCGTGTACAAGCGGTGCAGAAAACGGCAATGGGTGTCTGTCCAAGCCATCATCGGCGCGACGCTTAGTAGCTTTGGCTTGGATTTTACAGTGGCGTTCATTGAACTACCTGGGTCGTAGATGTTCAGAGTCCGTAATGATAACAGCGAGCAGGGCTCCGACCTATCGTATGATCGAACTGCGTAAGACAAGGACCGCCAGATGATTCGTGCAAGCATTATTTTTTTCAGTTCCTACCTGTTTTCGATTGTCGCCCTGGCCGCACCGGCACCTGATCCTAGAGAGGGTGTGTTCAGCGTAGAGCTTGCCTATGAGAGCAAATACGTCACCGTCCACGATCAGCGTATGCACTATGTTGATCAAGGTGACGGCCAAGTTTTCTTGTTCCTTCATGGCAATCCCACATCGAGCTACTTGTGGCGCAACGTAATGCCTTATGTAGAACCCCTGGGACGGGTGGTGGCACTCGATAACATCGGTTTCGGCAAGTCTGCAAAACCAGACTTGGATTACACCTTTCAAACGCACTATCAGTATGTCGAAGCCTTCATTGAAGAATTGGCTTTGTCCGACATCGTGTTGGTCGTGCACGATTGGGGGTCGGCTTTAGGGCTGGAATATGCGCGCCGGCACTCTGACAACGTTAAAGGGGTCGTTTTTATGGAAGCGATTATCCCGCCAGCGTTTCCCATGGCCGATTTATCAGCTCTTGGTGGCGAAGAGGGTCAATTTGCGCAATTTCGTACGCCGCAAATCGGCAAAGAATTACTGATCGAACAGAATGTTTTTATTGAGCAGATTCTTGCTAACGGTACGTTGACGCGCCAGTTGAGTGAGGTCGAAAAAGACGCCTATCGAGCGCCGTTTGTTGACCCCGCAACTAGATTCCCCATCTATGTCTGGCCCAATGAACTGCCCATCGCGGGAAAGCCCGCACGTAATGTGGCGTTGGTTCAGGCGATTGGCGAGTGGTTGAAAACATCGCCAACGCCCAAGCTTCTTCAATACGCTTCGCCAGGTGCGATTATTCCCCCGGCGGCGGCTGCCTGGATGGCAGACAACTATCGCAACATTGAGACCCAGTTTGTGGGCTACGGAGCGCACTATATAACCGAAGATAATCCACAAGCCATCGGCCGGGGAATTGTTGATTGGTATCGTCGTCAGTTCGGCGATTCTCTTGATCAACAAGCGAACACAAATAAGGATGAAACGGCGAGTGACTCAAAGGTCTACATGATGAACGCGCTGTGGTTCAAAGAGGGGGGCGCAGAAGCTTACGCAAAATATGGCGCGGCGGCAGGTCCGATAGTCGCAGCCTTGGGTGGTAAACGCCTGGATGGATTTATCCCCACCGAATCACTCATCGGTGATTGGCAGCCTGATTTGCTTTTTTTTGTTGAATGGCCGAGTTGGGAGGCGTTTCAGCAACTCGGACAAAGTGAGGCGTATCAAAAAATTGCTCACTTGCGAGAAGTGGGGTTGGAAAATTCTCTGCTCATTCGCTGCGATCGCTTGCCTTAAAAAGGAGGGGTCAGGCCTATTTTAATTGTCCTACCCTCGAGTTATTCGGTTCAGTGATCGAATAATGGAGGAAAATGTTGCACCAACATCTTTGTTTAGTGGGGATTTGTTGTTTCTTATCACTTATCTGTATGAAATATAAGGGTTTTATTCTGAAACTCTTTTGAAACAAACTGTTTCACATTTTTCCGTTTTTCTCTCCACTTTTCCTTCATTTTAGGTCATGAAGTGCGTATAGTTGCGTGCCAAGTCATTGATAGTTAAGTGGTTCGACTTTTTTGCGAATCACTTGGGATTGAGAGCTTTAAAATATGCTGAGACAGAGAACGATAAAGAGGCCGGTACACGCTATCGGGATTGGTGTGCACTCTGGCGAAAAGGTTCGTATGGCTTTGCGCCCTGCCGGGGAAAATACAGGTATCGTCTTCGTGCGCACTGACCTCAAAGGTAGTGCGCCGATACGTGCCATAGCCGAAAATGTCTCTGATACTACGTTGTCTACCAGCCTCGGTAGAGACGGTGTTCAAGTGGCCACTGTTGAACATCTGATGTCGGCTTTGTGGGGTCTTGGCATTGATAACCTGATTGTTGAGTTGTCCGCTGAAGAAGTGCCCATCATGGATGGCAGTGCTGCACCGTTTATCTATCTCATCAGTACGGTGGGTATCGTTGAGCAGCGTGCCGCGAAAGAATTTATCCGTATCAAGCGTGAAATCACTGTATGCCAAGGCGACGCAGAAGCGACCTTAGTGCCGTTCCAAGGCTTCAAAGCGGGCTATACATTTGTTGCAGATCATCCTGTCTACAATCGCCATCCGAAAGTTGCCGAACTCGATTTTTCCGATGTCTCCTATGTCGACGAAGTCAGTCGTGCGCGCTCATTTGGCCTCATTAAAGAATTACCTCAAGCGCAGGCGATCAACAAGATGCTCGGTTCCAGCCTTGAAAATGCAGTTGGCATTGATGACTTTGACGTCATGAACGACGGTGGTCTGCGTTATCAGGATGAATTTGTTAAACATAAGCTGCTCGACGCCATTGGCGATTTGTATTTATTAGGTAAGCCTATACTTGGTGCGTTCCATGGATACAAGTCAGGTCACGCGTTGAACAACAAGCTCGCCAGAGCCTTGTTGCGTTGTGAGGATGCCTGGGAAGTCGCTACATTCGAAAAGCCAGTGGTCGTTACGGACCGCGAACCCATCCTGCAACCCGCGGCACTATCCTTCTCGTAAACTAGTCTGTTAGCCCTGCTGCTGTGCCTTGTAGCGCAGCGGATTCTTCGTGCATGGTGGTAAGAAAGAGACGAATCGCTGTGGCCGCTTGATCGGCAGGCATCAACCGTTGCGCCTCCAACACTTGAGCAATCTCCAAAACAGAACGTTTGCCATCGATCAGAGACATGATAAATGCGTGTACGCGGGTCGTGGTGATCTGCGTTTGGAAGCCCGGGGTAAGCGGCACCGGTGTTTGACCGATTACGATCCAGTCCGGCAGGTGCTGATGCCGGTTAATGGTGTGGTTCTGCAGGTTCTTCCCGCGCCTGGCGATTTGTGTGTAGGTGATCTCGGTGCGTTGTTGACGGCTGGCTGGAGATTGCAAATAGGGTAATGCCACATCTTCGGCGTATTCCACGTTGAAGCCGTATGCTTCGGTAAGTTCGCGCAGTTCCGGCGCTGTGAGCTGATTTGCCGGCAGCGCTCCGGTGAATGCAACGGAGCCTTGGTTAAGCCAACGGCCGCCGGGCTGAAGGGCATGAGCGATGACTTGCAGGACCGCTGGCACGCTGGCATCGATTACATCCAGCAGCCATGGTGTGACGACGAGGTCAAATTGACCGGCAGCAAAAGGCAGGCGCAGGGCATCTGCACAAATGAAATGTAAGCCACTGACCGGTTGTGGTGCGGTCAATGTTCGAGGCACAGCCGAGTCAGAAATCGACACCGGTGCTAAGGGGAATTCCGTGAGTTCAATACACTCGCCATTGGCCATGCGTTGACCCAGCAGGCACAGCAGCGGGTTGCTGTCGAGTGCCCAGGTTTGCTTAGGTGCCAATCTCTGATGCAGGTCGTAGGCCAATCTACCGGCGCCGCAGCCAAGCACCAGCACGTTATCAGGTTTGCTGTCACCGGCGGTTTGTTGCCATGCGTCTGCCAGGTGATCGAGGGTGAGTTGGTTTTCTTTGTTTCCCCAGCACCAGTCGCGGTGAATGTTCTGCGCATAGGAGAGAATCCCGTGATGTCCGGGCAAGCGTGTGCGTAACGCCAGGTGGGTTTCTTTTGCCAGAGCTTCACCAATATTGAGTGGCTTCAACAAGGTGGTCAGTTCAATCTGGTAGCGCGCCAGGGCTTGTTTCAGCAACGCGATGCGCTGTTGTGCGTGGGCGCCGGTCGGTGACGATGCACTGGCGTTGGCACGTTGCTGTTCCACCTCAGCCAGCGCCAGATTGTATCGATTGCGCCAGTCTAAGAGTGCGGCGCCGGGTTCCGACCATAGAAAAGGTACCGTGCCGGATCCGACCTGCAAAGACGGGAACTCGACTCGACAGGCAGGGCAGTGGAAATCCTCACCAGATGTGATCGTTAGCAGTGTGTCACAACGGGGACAACTGAGGTCCACCATGCTTTAACTCCGTGTAAAGCTGAGATTAAGTGCGGATTTTCCAGTTTAGCAGCGACGCAGCTCTGCCAGCACCCGCTTATGCTGGGTTGGTTATTACACCATTTACGATCGGTTCAAAAGCGGTCAAGCTGTCCTGCAGAGCAGAATTACCTAATCCATGATTGGGTAGCGCGGTGGCGAAATTTCCGTTTTCTCCGTGTAGTGCCATGTAATTCAACACCACGGTTTCTGCGAGCAGATTGACATTGTTGGCTGCAGGCGTTGAGGTGGTTTCCACCGATCCCTCTGGACGCATATAGCCGATCTGCTGATGCATGGCTTGCTCGCTGGGCGTTCCGCCGATCAGCGTTGCCCGCCCGGTGGGGTTGTACACCATGAAAAAAGTTGCTGCAGTTTGCTGGTTATCGCTGACCCATTCACCTTTGCCACGTCCATCGACGGTGTTGTCGATAACACCATTCGAGGACAGTGAGCCATCGGACATGATGTACATCATCAGTGGCACACCGACAATCGCAGCGTATTCCAGACACGCGCCCATGCACTCTCCCGCGCGGAAGTCTTTCACCTCACCTTCAGCGCGCCGTCCACCATGGTAGTCATAGCCACCCATTTCGATGGTGCCCGCACCGGCAAAACCGTTCATGACCATTTTCATCACCGAAGCGGTTTTTTGAAATTCCCGGCCGGAACGGTCTCCGGCATTGAATTCCGCGTCGGTAAATATCCCGCCCGCACCGACTATCTGGGGGTCGCCTGCAGGATCCAACGTTGCCGGATCGCCAAATCGGTCGGCGAGATCTGCACTTTTCAGGTAGCCACATTTGACCAGATCTTTTACCACGTCTTCAGGGTGAATGACCGGATCACCACCGGTGGTGATCGCCTGCATCTTCTGCTCGCTGATACGATATATAGATTCCATGACTGTCACGGCGTCCTGCTGGCTCAAGACTGCGGTGAGATCGCCGACGTCGACCAGCCCGGTCACGTCAGATGGTCGATCCACTTTGGTGGGTCGCAGGGTCAGGTCGATCATCGATTGCGGGGCCATTGAATTACCGCCGGAA